>Ga0187886_1000039_pt1 | contig 192456 bp, 178 predicted proteins | sample June2016WEW_20_1_FD_133001 | JGI IMG/M metagenome (GOLD analysis project Ga0187886, IMG submission 133001) | Peatland microbial communities from SPRUCE experiment site at the Marcell Experimental Forest, Minnesota, USA - June2016WEW_20_150 | ecosystem: Environmental > Terrestrial > Soil >...
GCCCGTGCGGATCCGGATAACCTCGTAGAGGTCCAGCACGAATATCTTCCCGTCTCCGATCTCGCCCGTCCGGGCCCCCTTGATAATCGCCTGAATCGTCGGCTCCACAAAATCCTCGTTGCACGCTATCTCCAACTTTATCTTCTTCAACAGGCTCCCCACCTCCTTCGCTCCGCGGTAAACCTCCGTCAACCCCTTCTGCCTGCCCCGTCCAAGCACATTCGATACGGTTACTAAATTTACCTCCACATCCTCCAGCGTCTTCATCACTTCGTCCAGCTTGTGGGGCTGTATTATGGCGACTATATATTTCATATCCGTTGACCTCCTTATTCTACAACCGTGTAGGCGGCTTCACTCTGCTGGGTAAGATCAAGGCCGATGATTTCATCCTTCTTTTCTACCCTAATGCCTACTAAAGCATCTACAAATTTGAAGAGTATCCAGGTCATGACAGCCGCGAAGACGGGGGCCACAATGATAAGCAGCAGCTGAACCAAAAACTGATGAACATCGCCGAAGAACAGGCCATTCCCACCGGCTTCGTTCACGGCCTTCTCAGCAAAGAGGCCTGTTGCGATCGTTCCCCACATCCCGCCAACACCGTGCACGCCGAAAACATCGAGGGCATCATCATATCTGAATGCCGCCTTTACCTTGGCAATGGCGATGTAGCAGAAAACACTGACGAGAATACCGATGAATATCGCGTTCATAGGATTCACAAATCCGCAGGCCGGCGTAATAGCGACAAGTCCGGCAACCGCGCCTGTTGCCGCCCCCAGGATAGTCGGGGCACCGTGCTGCTGCCATTCGATGAGCGCCCAGGTCAATCCCGCAGCAGCCGTTGCCGTATTGGTTGTGACAAAGGCATTTGCCGCCAGTTCATTCGCCGCCAGGGCGCTCCCGGCGTTGAATCCGAACCAACCAAACCAGAGTAGTGCCGCCCCCATAACTGTAAAGGGAAGATTGTGCGGCCGGAAGGGCTGCTCCTGATAGCCGATTCTCTTACCGATCAGTATTGCCATAACCAGCGCCGATACGCCGGAACTGGTATGGACGACGATGCCGCCCGCAAAATCGAGGGCGCCAAGGTTTTTCAGCCAGCCGCCCATTCCCCAGACCCAGTGGCCTAAAGGATCATAGACAAAGGTCGCCCAGAGAATCGTAAACAGAAGGAAGGCAGAAAATTTGATCCGTTCCGCAAAGGCGCCGATAATCAAAGCAGGTGTGATGACGGCAAACATGCACTGAAAAATCATGAAAACCGAATGGGGGATTGTCGCGGCATAATCAGCATTAGGCTGCCCCCCCACGCCCCTCAGTCCTACCCAATCGAACCCCCCGATGATCCCTGCGCCGGTATCCGGACCGAATGTTAAAGAGTATCCATATAAGATCCACTGTAAGCTGATGACGCACAAAATGATGAAACACTGCATCAACAGGGAAAGAACGTTTTTCCGCCGCACCAGACCGCCATAGAAAAATGCCAGTGCAGGCACCGTCATGAGTAAAACCAACGCTGACGATGCCAATACCCATGCTGTATCGCCCGAATTCATAATACGTACCTCCTGATCCTTAAAATCCATTTTCAATGGGTACAATTGCAATTAGGGTGCCATGCATAAAAGTTATTGATTATATTAATTAATGTGCTATAAGAGTGGCGGCGGGCATGAGTCAATGTGACAATTTTGTACTATATGAATATGAGTTTGACAAAAATGTAATTCCCGTGCACCTGTCAGCATCAGATCCTCTTTTTCGTTTGACACAGAGGCCGCATCTTACTAATAATGACGCAAATATTTTTTCAAAAGGTGGAAGATCATAGTGAGGGCTGACGATGGACTGCCATTCCTCCTGCGCTACGAAAATGTGGCGGATTACAGGAATGGCGAGGTGTGGATCCTGGACAGGCGAAAATATCCTGCCAAAGAAGAGTTCGTCCGCTGCACGGATTATCGCGCTGTTGCCGAGGCGATCGCCGGCATGGTAACGCAGAGCGGGGGGCCCTGGCTGGCAGCCGCCTACGGAATGGTAAGTGCGGCGAGAGAGGTGCGCAGTCTTTCTGTAAAGAGGGCGAAAGAAGAGCTGAAGCGTGCGGCAGACGTGCTGATCTACGCACGGCCAACCACATCGGCAAATATGAAGATCCACATCATGCGAATTCTCAGGGCAGCCCAGGACGCCATCGACCGGGGAGAGGACGCAGAATCCGTTACATATGCCTATGTGCAGAGAAATCTGGAAAACCGCTACCGCAATTCGCGCCAGATTGCAACGTATGCCGTCGATCTGATGCCGGATGACGTTAGCATACTTACCCAGTGTTACGCAGAAACCCTCATCGGTTTCGTGCTTCTGGTATCTCAGGAAAGGGGCAAAAAAGTATCTTTGATCTGCCCGGAGACCAGACCGTATCTCCAGGGGGCCAGATTGACAGCCAGTGTGGCATGCGACATGGGTGTACCGGTAACGGTTATTACCGACAATATGCCAGCGTATATCCTGTCTAAAGGAATGGCACAGGTGTTCATGTCTGCCGCAGACGTAATCACGCTGGATGGTTACGTTGTGAACAAGATAGGCACCTTTCAGATAGCCCTGGCGGCTCATTTTCACGGTGTACCTTATTATGCTTTGGGGACACCGTCTGCAGGGAGCCATGACATATCGAAAGTGGAGATTGAAGAGAGAGACCCCGAAGAAACGGTGCATGCCATGGGAATCCGCACAGCTAAATCCGGTGTGAAAGGTTATTATCCCGCTTTTGATATCACGCCCCCCCGATTGATACGCGCTGTGGTTACGCCGAAGGGGGTCTTTCCCCCATTTGACTTGAAAGGATATTTTTCATAGATACGCTCTAAGAGGTTTGCATGTTATACGAGGAAGCGCGAAAGGCATTACTTAAATGCGTCTTAAGGCTTTACCAAAAAGGCCTTGTTCAGTTAAATTCGGGCAATGTTAGCGTCCGAGTTTCTGACGAACATCTTGTCATTACACCGACGGGAATATCCTACGATGATATGTCGGAAGAAGATCTGGTTATCATTGACCTCAATGGTGGCCCGGTTGAGGGTAAACATAGGCCCTCTTCCGAAACGCCTATGCATACAACCGTATATAAAAATATACACGAAGTGAAGGCCATTGCGCATACGCACTCACCTTTCGCGCTCGCCTTTGCGACAGTGGGGAGAAGTATTCCTGTCATCAGCACCGAAGGACTGGCTGTGCGCGGGCCCATACCGGTTGCTGATTATGCATGTCCGGGTACGGAGGCACAAGGATGGGCTGCAATTAAGGCCATGAAGGGACCGCCATATGTAATGGGAACCCTGCTGAAGAACCACGGCGTGCTCGTCACAGGAGCAAACCTGTCCCATGCATATTCAATAGCCTGTCGGATCGAGATGGCGGCAAAGGTTTTTTTTCTGGCTCTACAGATAGGCGAACCCGATGTCCTTACAGATGACCAGATTAAGGAGATCAGAGGCGTATATTTAAGAAAATAGGGAACGCTGTCCTTATTTATTGCGAGGTTAGCACTCATGATAAATTTCTTTAAAATGAGCGGTAGCGGAAATGATTTTATCCTGATCGATAACAGGGATCAGTCCCTTACTGTCGGAAACATCGCAGAATTCGTAAGAACCGTATGCGAACGGAAGGTATCGGTGGGCGCAGACGGATTGATCATTATCGAAGATTCCCAGCGCGCTGATTTCCGATGGCGGTTCTTCAACGCCGACGGCAGCGAAGTGGATATGTGCGGAAACGGAGCCAGATGTGCAGCCCGATTCGCCTATATCAGAGGGATCGCAAAAGAAAAAATGTCCTTCGAGACCGGGGCAGGCATCATTGACGCCGAGGTCAGAGGAGATACGGTAAAACTGAGATTAACAGAGCCGCGTGCCATGAAGGTCAATATTTCGGTTATGATCGAAGGGCAACCGATTGAGGTCAACTTCGTCAATACAGGCGTCCCTCATGTCGTTATTTTCGTGCAAGATCTTGACCGGTACGATGTATTTAACATGGGCCGGAAGATTCGCTACCACAAGGATTTCCAACCCGAGGGGACTAATGCGAATTTCATGGAAGTCATAGACAGACACACCATCAGGATCAGGACGTATGAGAGAGGCGTAGAAGATGAAACCCTGGCCTGCGGAACCGGTGCAGTCGCATCTGCCCTTATATCCTCCTCGCAGGGACTGGTAGAATCGCCGGTTGACGTGAGGGTAAAAAGCGGGGAGACATTGAAGATCTATTTTCACAAAGCAGGGCAGGGATTTGAGGATATTTATCTTGAAGGAAAAGCCAATGTGGTTTATGAAGGGCGCATCTGGGACGAGGCTTACAAGCGCCGAGAATCTTAAACAGATAATAACCGGAGGTGTTTCGTTTTGCAGATTGCAGACCGACTGAAAAAGATTCCGCCTTACCTCTTTGTGGAGCTGAGAAAAAAGATTAACAAGGCGAAGGCCGAGGGCATTGACGTCATAAGTCTGGCCATCGGAGATCCCGTGGAACCAACGCCGGGCACAATCATAGATGAGCTCTGCAAAAGAGCGCGAGACCCGGAAAATCACCGATACCCGACGGATGAAGAAAAAGGCATGCTCGCTTTCCGGCAGGAGGTTGCCCACTGGTACAATACGAGATACGGGGTATCTCTCGATCCGGGAATGGAAATCCTCGGTCTCATCGGCTCCAAAGAAGGCTGCCATCACTTCGTCCTGGGCTGCATAAATCCCGGCGATACCGTGCTGATGACGGATCCCGGATATCCGGCCTACCGTGCAAGCATCCTGATGGGCGGCGGTGTTCCTTACAACGTGCCGATTCTAGCAGAGAATAGATATCTCCCCGTATTCGAGGACATCCCTACGGATGTCGCAAAAAAGGCGCGGGGAATATTCCTCAACTACCCCAATAATCCCACTGGCGCCTGCGCAACAAGGGTATTCTTCGATCGCCTGGTGGACTTTGCCAGGCAGTTTGACATTGCCGTCTGCTATGACAATCCCTATGGTGAAATCCTCTTTGGCGGACAGGAGCGCCTGAGTTTTCTCATGGCCAGCGGGGCCAAGGACGTAGGCGTTGAGTTAAATTCCCTTTCCAAACTCTTTAATATGACGGGCTGGCGGATCGGGATGGCCGTCGGTAATGTCGACTTGATTGCTGCCATGAGCAAGGTTAAAGAAAATACCGATTCCGGCATCTTTAATCCTATCCAGTACGCGGGGCTCCATGCCCTGAAATACGAAGCAAAGAACATAGACCACATGCTCAAGATCTACGGACGGCGGCGGGAAATGGTGCTCGAAACACTCAGGCGCATCGGGATAGTCTTTGATGCTCCCAAGGGGACATTCTATTTATGGGTGCCCGTGCCCCGGGGTATGAAATCCCTCGAATTTACAAACCTCCTCTTTGATAAGGCAGCCATTGTCGTAGCGGCGGGTACGGCATACGGCCAGTATGGTGAAGGGTACATCAGGATAGCTCTTACGGTGCCGGATGCAAGGCTCCGGGAGGCAATGGAGCGGATCGAGAGGGCATTGTCCTGATATGGCCTGAACTTTTGTTCCGACCATTTTCTCGAGTTGTCTATTAGTTAACTATCCAAAGCGTTGAAGATTTCTTTCCCCGGGTAGCCAAGCGTTTTTCTCTGACGAGTGCCATCAAAAATGTCTGGCGACCACTTTCCTTATGAGCCTTCCGGGAAATGTTTCCCTTGCATGGAGGGCGCCATAGGGACAAACCTCAATGCAACAAAAGCAGCGGATGCACCGGTCATAATCAAAAGAGAGCTTCTTTTCACGCAAAGAAATTGCCCCTGCAGGACAGATTTTCCAGCACTCCCCGCACATCTGGCAGGTTAGATCATGAGAGACAGGCCTCTGGAGAAGGTGTCTCCTGATAAACCCGTGAAGTTTTCGCGGCCCATACAAGAGAGGACTGATACGGGGAAGCCTGAAATCGTGAATTATCGGGAGGTCGCCATCAATCTCGATATCCGTTTCCATGATGCCCATCTCTCTTGCCACTTTCAGGGTCGGCAGCCTATCAGCGTCCAACCCCAACATCCTGCAGACCGTGCTATCTACGGCAAAGGCATCACGGCTGCCCATCAAAATGCCAAGCTCTCTCGGTGCACCGCTTTTCCCCGGACCTTCGCCTTCCATAGCCAGGATCCCATCAAGAATTGTAAATGATGGCCTGATTCTCTGATAAATCAGAACGAGCAGTTTCGCAAACATGGTCCGGTTAATGCCTGTCCTCATGTGCCACTCCACTTTTCTGTAGCCGACAATGCAGCCGAACATGTTCTTCACTCCGAGGGTCAGGAGCATCTGACTGTGCGTCTTGAGTTTGGGAAGGTTGATAATCACATCTGCGTTAATGGCATCCTCGGCCATCTCAATTGCGTTAAACGGTTCGCCGATATCGGTTCTCAGGGAGTTTTCAAATGCCCTGCAGTCGACGTCGAGCCCGGCAAGTGCATCCCCTATGCCGCTATCCTTCATGATTTTCTCAAAAGACCCTATGGCGGGACTATCCGAAACCTGCGGGCGGGCGCCCTTTTGCAGAACATATTCCACTGCCGCTTTGACAATCATGGGATGTGTCAGCACAGCATCCCACGGCGAAGCCGGTGAGAGCAGGTTCGGTTTGATGAGAACACGGTCACCCCTTCTGATCAGATCACCTCCGATGGTGTCTATTATCTCGAAGAATGTCCGTTTGATCATGTTATAATCGTAGGTGGATTTTTTCAGTATTACTTTAGTCATAGGTTTGATGGTTTTTTCATTCCTTTGTTTTTCATGTTGCATTCATTTCTTGACAAAAACAAAAATTTAAGTAAAAGCTTCATGCCATGAAAGAAGCCTTGAAGAACAAAAATCTGTTGTTGTAAATTCTCATGTCAGATATAATAAACAATATAGTTGTTAACCAATTCGTATATGAGGAACTTCAGCATTAATAAATATTCATCGGTACCTTTTTATTTAAAAATCGGCATTGCTGCAATCGTACTATTACTTCTTTCAAACCTCCTTTTATTATACCTCTTTATCAGAGAAAGAAATAACAATAAGAGTCTCTTCGAACTTATCGACAGAACGAGCAAGGACTTCAGCCAAATCCATGAATCATTGAAGCAGAAGGATATGCAAAAGGCCTTCCGGTATCTGACGGAAGCGCAAAAACAGGTGGTGGCTATGCTGCCGGCTGCGCCCGTGCCTGCTGAAAAAGCGGCAGCGGTGACAAAAGAACAGCAGCCCGCGCAGCCGACCCAGGCTAAAGCTGCGGCTACGACTGTCGCAAGTGCACCCGCCTCTCTCCAGGATGCGCCCTATACATTTGTCTTTGCCGATGCAGGCGAATACCTCCTCATCTGTGAAAAAGATACAAAAATTCTTTATATCTTCCGCTTTTCAGACGGCAAGTTCTCCCTCACAAAACAGTACCCGTGTATCATTGGGGCAAATAACCATGGCAAGACGAGGGAGGGCGACTTTGCGACACCTGAAGGGGTTTACTTCTTCTTAAGATTTACCCCAGGCAAAACACTCGCGGAAAACTATGGGTATGGAGCCTTCGTCTTAAATTATCCTAATTTCCTGGATCGGAAAGAAAGAAAAGATGGGGGAGGCATCTGGTTGCACGGCCATAGCGCAGGCAAAGTAGTGGGAGCGGATATACCGGATACAAAAGGCTGTATCGTTGTGAGCAATGATGCATTGAGAGAAATGAGCGGTTACCTGAAGTCGAACGGCACTCCTATTGCAATTGTCAACAAGCTCCAGTTTACAAATCTCGAAAGTCAGAAAGAATTAGCAAAGGAACTGAGGAACTTCATAAATTCATGGAGACTCTCATGGGAGAGCATCAATACGAAAAAATATTTGAGCTTTTACTCCCCGGCATTTGTTAACAGCGAGGGGATGAACTTTAATGCCTTCAAGCATCATAAGGAAAAGACCAACAAGAGCAAGAAATTCATTCGGGTAAAGGTTGAAAACCTCGCAATCCTTATGCCGCCGGAATATGGCGGTAATGTTGCGGTGGCCAGATTTCAACAAAGATACAATTCCAACAATTTCAAAGGCGACAGCAAGAAAATATTTTACCTGAAAAAAGGACAAGCCGGATGGCAAATCATAGGCGAATCTTCATATTAGTATGCATCACAATTGTCTGTCTTTTTATTGCAATCAATTCTCTTACAATTAAGCAGAATGTTTCAACCAAACCGCAAAAATCCTCTTTTCAGCTTCAAAAGTTTTTTGGCGGCACAAATCAGGAAGTGTCCGTATATTTTATTTCCGGAGAAGAGAAAGGCCCTACCCTGCTTATCATCGCCGGAATCCATGGTGATGAATCCGGTGGTTATCTGACGGCAGAAAGATATGCCGACATCAAAGTAAAAAAGGGGACATTGATTGTAGTGCCGCGTCTGAATTTGCCCGCCATAGTAAAGGGAAAGCGGCAGGGTCTGGGCGGCGACATGAATCGCCTTTTTCACCTGCCTGAAGACACCCATTCCACTCCTGACACTAAAGTTGTGAACCTTGCCAAATCTCTTATTAAACGCGCCGACTATGTCCTTAACCTCCATCAAGGCGAGGGGTTCTATTCCCCCAAGTGGATATCCCACAAAAGAAATCCTTCTAGATGGGGACAGTGCAATGTTATTGACGCTCCCATTTTCGATCTGCCTAATGGAGATAAGCTTGAGTTAGCGAGCTTTGCCAAGAAGATAGCATCCAGTTCAAATTCCAAAATCAAAGATAAAAAATATCATTTTCAGGTCAACAACACGAACACGGCGAGCAATAAATCCATTCACAAGGAGCAGAGAAGGTCACTTACTTACTACGCCCTGTACCAGCAACACAAAACGTCTCTGGCACTGGAATCAACGAAAAACTGCACAGTGCCTCAGGCCGTCGGATTTTTAACAATCGCCATCAATTCGGTTATAGACGCGGTGGGAATTCAAGCAGAGAATCTTCCTTCCGCAGATCCTGTCACGATCAAAAAGGAGTTTAGTGACAAAAAAACTCAAAACGTAATATTTTTCCGCCCATCCTTGCCATCTCCCAGACGGATTATTAAGACAATGTAATCCATGCCTGGAAGGACTTTTTTTTGAAAGTTTCGCAGGGGTTTCCTTTTATCATTGACATATCAATATCTTTATCCTAATATTTAGCTCCGATTAAAAAAACAAAAGAGCATCAGGCAGTTAAGCAACCATCTACACACATGAAAATACCCTATCTGCTATTTGAGCCCATATCGCCAGAACGAATAATGATAAATCAGAAAAAATTGAAGAAGGCGCGATAAAAGGAACCCTTCATGAAGAATAAACTGTCTTACGATGAGTTGATGCTTAAGCTCAAGGAACTCGAAAAAATAACCTCCGACCATAGGTGGCTGGAAGAAGTTTATCGCTCGGTAGTAGAGTCTACGAGCGATTCCATATATATGGTGGACAAAGAATGCCGATATCTCTTCATGAACAATCAGCACTTGTCCAGGCTCGGCTTGCCGGCTGAACAGATCATAGGTAAACGTTACAGCGAGTTTCACTCTCCGGAGCAGGATAAAGTATTTGCAGAAGCAGTTGACAAGGTATTTTCAACCGGCAAGTCCATCCAGCACGAGCACAGAAGTGAGAGGGACAAGAGATATTTCCTCCGGACATTCAGCCCCGTAAAAGATCGCGGCCCCAATGGAGAGACAACATGCGTCGTCATCATTTCCACGGACATAACAGAGCATAAGCTGGCTGAAGAGGCAATCAGGGAAAGCGAGCAAAAATATAGGACTATTATTGAAAACATTGAGGACGGCTATCACGAGCTTGATTTTTCCGGCAATATCGTCTTTTTTAATGATGCCCTATTAAAAATGCTGGGATATTCCCGTGATGAATTTGCAAGAATGAATTACCGCAATCTCACTGATGAGGAAACGGCCCATCAGCTGTTGCAGGTCTGCGACGAAGTTTACAGAACGGGAAAACCATCCAGAGGCATTGAGATAGAGGTAATGAAGAAAGATGGAACCATGAGGGTGGTTGAGTTATCCGTATCTCTGATCCTGGATGCAAAAGGTCACGAAGTAGGGTTCCGGAATCTCATTCGCGACGTAACTGAACGTAAGGAGTCAGAAGAAACGATCAGACGATTAGCTTATCATGACCCCCTTACAGGATTACCCAACCGTCTTTTGTTCACAGACCGTCTTAACATGGCAATAACCAGGGCCAAACGCAATAGGCAATATCTTGCCGTGATGATGCTCGATCTTGATTACTTCAAGGACATCAATGACACACTGGGCCATCATATGGGAGACAGGCTGTTACAGGCTGTGGGCTCTCGTCTGACGGAACTCTTGCGAAAAGGTGACACCATAGCCCGCATGGGCGGTGATGAGTTTCTGATTTTATTGCCGGAAATCAATAATGTGGGAGTTACTACTACGATAGCGCAGAAAATCGTCGAATCCTTCCAAAGTTTCTTTGTAATTGATAACCGTGAACTTCACATTACGACAAGCATCGGAATTGCAATTTACCCGGACGTTTCGGATGACGGCGAGACCCTGATCAAGTACGCGGATATTGCAATGTATCGTGCTAAAGGATCGGGCCGGAACAACTATCAATTATTTACACCGGAAATGACCGTTAAAACCTTGTCGTAGCTTTTAGTCATATGCCGACCATTCTGTATGAACATCTTTCCCGTAAGAAGAAAGACTGTTTAGTTAACTCATAAGAGCAATCCTTTCTTTACATGGAAGGCCTGCTTTTTTCGCGTGAATCTCTTGCCGTAAATGATGCGAAAGAGCAAGAAAATGAAGTCGCTTCGCAACAAAACAGATAAGGTCATACAACTTCCAGAACCTGCATCTGATGGAGGAATGTCAGTAGAAGCAGCGCTGGCAAAGCGTGAGTCAGTGCGCCACTTCACATCTGTACCTCTGACGCTTTCTCAAATTTCTCAGATTTTATGGGCCGCACAGGGAATCACCCGCAATTGGGGGGGGAGGACTGCTCCTTCTGCCGGGGCGCTGTATCCTCTGGAATTGTATTTGGCTTTACCAGATGGCTTCTTTCACTATATCCCCCACAACCATCAGTTAATGCATATTTCCGACAGTAATTTTATTGAAGATCTGGCAGCAGTTGCCCTGGGCCAGCAATGCATAAGGGAATCATCTGCTGTTGTCGTGATTGCCGCCGTTTATAAGAGAATAGAACAAAAATATGAAAGACGGGGCGAGCGCTACGTAAAAGTTGAAGCAGGACATGCGGCACAGAATATCCTCCTTCAGGCAGTGTCGCAGGGGATTGGGGCTGTGCCCGTCGGCGCCTTTTATGATGACGATGTACGGAAAGTCCTGAGCCTTCCTTCGGATCATGAACCGCTGTACCTGATCCCCCTGGGACACATAAGGAAATGACAAGGTCCTGAGGAAGGAAAGACTTTTAAGGAGCGCAGGAAATGCCACTGAATGTGGATGCAATAGGCAAAAAGGTAGGCCCTCTCACAAAAGATTATACATGGAAAGATGTAATTCTATATGCCCTCGGTATAGGAGCCGGATTCCATGAGCTTGACTACACGTATGAAAAAAGGCTCAAGGTTATTCCCACCTTTTCTATCGCCATGATATTCGATTTCTTCCGGGAGGTGGCGGCTGCCTCCAATATCAATATTGCCGGCGTCCTCCACGTTGGGCAGGATATTATTTTTCACAACCCTATCCCGCCTTCAGGAACCATGACGACGGAAGGGATGATCACTAATTACTATGACAAAGGGACAAAAGGGGCTCTGGTCGCGGCCCAAAGCGAGACATCTCATTCCACCGGGAAAAAACTGTTCACCAGCATCATTACGCTGTTTGGCCGACTGGATGGAGGCTTCGGCGGCAAGAATGCACCGCATGAGACCCTGGACTTCCCGGACAGAGAGCCGGACTTCATCGTAGTGGCAACACCGTCGCCGGATCAGCCGCTCTTATACAGACTCTCCGGTGACACATTCGGGCTTCACGTAGATGCTGAATTCGCAAAAATGGTAGGTTTCGAGAAGCCTATTATGCACGGACTCTGCACATACGGTTTCGCCTGTCGCGCCCTGATGACAAGCCTCACGCCAGGTGAGCCGGAAACGGTACGACGTCTTGCCTGCCGTTTTTTGCAGGCCCTCTATCCCGGTGAGCCCATCAAGACATTGGTCTGGAGAACTAGAGAGGGAATGGCGGTATGGCGAACGATAAATGCCAACACCGGAGATGTTGTTATCGACAGGGGCGTATTTGAATATGGTGAAATTCCCTCGGCAAGAGAGGGGGCGCGGGAACACAAGCATTTGAATCATTTAACGGGGGACAATCTCCCAACCTCCCGGACAAAGGAGGATAGGCCGGCTGTGGACGCCGAGATAGGAGAACTTTCCATGGTAAAAGCTATTTTCGAAAAAATGCCCAGTATCTTCAACGCCGATGCAGCGAAAGATGTAGATGCAACATTCCAGTTTAACATATCGGGCGAAGGAGGAGGCGACTGGTACGCAGAGGTTAAAGGAGGGGCCTGCAAGGTGGAAGCCGGTGTACATCCAAATCCCACCACCACTATAAAGATGGATGCGGCAGATTTCGTCGATATGATAAATGGAAAATTGTCGGCTATGCAGGCCTTCACATCAGGCAAGCTCAAAATCGGCGGAGACATTATGAAGTCACAGCTCATTACGAGGCTGTTCAAATTTTGAGATGATCAGCAACCGTCTGCGGATGATTAGTTCATTCCCCGGGAGGTTCATGACTGCCGATGATGCGCGAAAGTAACTTGCAATTCTTCGGCCGAGGCAGCCTGTAACCAAATGGCCTGAGGTTAAAGATTGATCCAAGGCCTGGAGGTATTCCTGCAGGAAAAAAAGTTATCTATGGCGGTTGCCGGAAAATGTGAACACTGATATGTGGTAGGACGTCAAAGCCTGATTGGCTGATGGGTTACAACACAAACACTAAATCCTTATGAGGTGAAAAAAGATGCCTGGCCCCCTTTCCAATTTGAAAGTTCTCGATTTTACAACCCTTCTCCCCGGTCCTTACGCTACAATGGCTCTGGCAGATATGGGAGCCGATGTCTTAAAGGTTGTTTCCGGGTCGCGGCCTGATGTAGTTGCCTACATACCGCCCTTTGTTCCCGGTACAAAAATGTCCGCAGCCTTTGCCTACCTCGGAAGGGGCAAACGCTGCATGACTCTCAATTTGAAGGACAGTCGGGCCACAAAGATCGTACACCAGTTGGTTGCGGATTACGATATAGTTATTGAGCAGTTCCGCCCCGGTGTCATGGCAAAGTTCTCTCTGGACTACCAGAGCCTGAAAAAAGTGAACCCCGCTCTCATCTATTGTTCGTTGACTGGCTACGGCCAGACGGGCTCTCTTCGCGACAGGGCGGGTCACGATATCAACTATCTGGCCCGCTCAGGTCTCATGTCTTATTCAGGGAAAAAAGATACGGGACCAAGTCTCACAGGTATGCAGATCGCCGATGTCGCATCGGGCTCAAACAATGCAGTCATTGGAATTCTTGCCGCAGTTGTTCACCGCGACAAAACGGGCAATGGTCAGCACATCGATATTTCCATGACGGACGGTATGATAGCCTTCAATGCCATGTTCGGAGCCGGTTTCCTGGTCGATGGCCAGGACCTCGTACGCGAAAAGACACTCCTCAACGGCGGCTCTCTCTACGACTTCTATGAGACCAAGGACGGACAATATATTAGTTTCGGCGGTCTCGAACCTCAATTCTTTGGTGCATTTTGTGAAACCATCAATATGCCGGAACTGATTCCTGGGGGTGTCCAACCGAAGGACGGCGTAAACGTCAAAAAGCGGGTCAGGGGAATATTCAAAACCAAGACAAGGGATGAGTGGACGGAGCTGTTCAAAAAAGTTGACGCCTGTTGCGAACCGGTCCTCTCCCTCACGGAAGCCCTGAACGACGCTTATGCAATAGAACGAGGCATGGTGGTCGAAGTTGATCTTCCTGACGGAAAAAAGGTAAGGCAACTCGCGAGTCCCATTAAATTCTCCGAGACAATCCCGGAATACAAGAATGCAGGCATACCTCCCGGTCTTCACACAAAGGAGGTTCTCCTCGAACTGGGCTATTCACGAGAAGAGATAGAAGCCTTCGAAAAAACAGGTCTATTCAGTTGACACCTGTCATCCTTAGTATAAGCACTATCTGAGTCTGCGGATATGTATGTCTATTACACGATTATCCTTCGTGAGGAAAGCAGGCGTGAGCCGACTATGCCTTGAAGATATCCACTGCATCCGGTAATACCGGCGAAATCCCTCACAACCGCCTTTAAATGACCCTCATAAAAATCGCCCGGAAGTAGGTTCTTATCAAGTATCAAAGGCCACCTTACTAAGCTCTTAAAACCCAAGTTGCTGCAACGCAGATATATGATAAATCAAGAGTCATATTAATGCTGAAACTTACATATATCAATTATGACATATAGAGCTGATTTGATTAACTTTCTTCACCATTATTACTTGACATAGAGAAGAAATGAGTGTATGGGGAGACACTTTTGTTATATTTCGGATAAGGTCTTATTTTCCGCACTCGAAGATGATATGTGACAATTAAATTAACGAGTGCCCGCCCGAAATGTATCGAATCTTTTTTTTGTGATTCAAGATCAGGCAGCTCCCCAAGCATGTTAATAGTATACGTCATACGTCCACATCCATTCGCTGCCTGCAGGAGCAGCATACAGATTCTGACATCAAACATTTAAGTCTCATGATTACGATTTACACTTGTTTCCGCAGATTTATTTAGAAATAGGGCATTCGATCGTAAGCTGTTAATTTTAAGTCCGCATGAAAGGAGTACGTAATGGAAATAAGAAAGATTTCACTAACCATTGACGGAAAGGAGGTCCAAGCCACCCCCGGACAGACAATTTTGGAGGTTGCCCGTGATAACGGTATTTATATACCGACACTCTGCCAGTACGCGGACACCACGAACGTCGGTGCATGCCGGGTATGCGTGGTCGATGTCGCGGGTGCGAGAACACTCGTAGCTTCCTGCTGCATGCCGATAAACCCCGGTATGGTTGTCAAAACGGATACGCAGGCTGTAAGAGCGGCCCAGCGGCTGGTTGTGGAGCTTCTCTGGGCTTCGGGCGATCATAACTGTCTGACCTGTGAACAGAACGGAGCATGTGAACTGCAAAATTTGATTTACTGGTTGCAGATAGAAAAACCGCGATTCAATATCGAATCTCCCGGTTATGAGATTGAAAAAACCAATACCATGATCCAGAGAGATCTCAATAAATGCGTTCTCTGCGGCAGGTGTGTAAGGGCCTGCAATGAGATTCAGGTTAATGAAGTCCTTGATTTTTCTATGCGGGGATTCCACTCTAAGGTAGGTCCTGCATTTGACAATGACTATATTGACTCGGAATGCGTGTTCTGCGGCGAATGTGTCGATTCCTGCCCAGTAGGCGCCATAACGTTCAGGCAGGCAAAATTCCAGGGCCGTCCATGGGAGCTCAAAAAGGTAAAGACAACATGTACATACTGCGGTGTCGGTTGCCAGCTCGATCTGAACATTCACAATGGAAAGCTAGTCAAGGTCACAGGCAATCGTGAATATGGCCAACCCAATGAAGGCAGACTTTGTGTGAAGGGCCGTTTCGGACTGGATTTCATCCAGCATCCGAACCGCCTGAAGACCCCCCTCATCAGAAAAAACGGGGAGCTGAAAGAGGCGAGCTGGGATGAGGCTTATAAATTCATCGCCAAGAAACTTGCTTCAATCAAGAAAAAATACGGCCCTGACAGTATCGCGGGTTTTTCCTCCGCTAGGGTTACTAACGAAGAAAATTATCTCTTCCAGAAATTCATGAGAGCAGTCATCGGAACCAACAATGTCGATCACTGCGCCCGTCTTTGACACTCTTCCACAGTGGCCGGTCTGGCCGCTGCCTTCGGAAGTGGTGCAATGACGAATTCCATTGATGAAATCGAATATACCAATGCCATCTTTGCCATAGGAACCAACACAACGGAAAATCATCCTGTTATCAGTTCGAAGATAAAAAGGGCTGTTCGCCTGAACGGCGCGAAATTGATCGTTGCTGATCCAAGAGAAATCGACCTGGTGAAATATGCCACGATCTGGCTGCGCCAGAAGCCCGGCAGTGATGTGGCCCTTTTAAATGGTATAATGAACGTTATTATCTCTGAAGGCCTTTATGCCAAGGAATATGTGGAAACGCGCACCGACGGCTTTGAGGCCATGAAGAAGATCTTGGAGAAATATACCCCTGAGTATTCCGAAAAGATTACAGGGGTTCCGGCGGAAGACATTAGAACGGCTGCCCGCATCTATGCGGAGGCGGGGAAGGCCGCGATTCTCTATACCATGGGTATCACCCAGCATATCACAGGCACGGACAACGTCAAATCCTGCGCGAATCTCGCCATGCTCTGCGGCTATGTAGGCATTGAGGGAGGTGGCGTCGACCCCCTGAGAGGTCAGAATAATGTCCAGGGTGCTTGCGACATGGGCGCCCTTCCCGTTGTTTACACCGGCTATCAGCCCGTAGCCAATGATGAGGCAAGATCAAAATTCGAGAAGGCCTGGGGCGTCTCTTTGCCTCCTAAACCTGGCCTGACCATCGTGGAAACACTAAATGCTGCCCATGAAGGAAAGATCAAAGCTCTCTTCGTCGTCGGCGAAAATCCCATGCTCTCCGATCCTGATTTAACTCATGTTAAAGAGGCTTTGAACCATCTGGATCTTCTTGTCGTGCAGGATATTCTTCTCTCTGAAACGGCTGAACTTGCTCACGTTGTACTGCCGGCAGCCTGTTTTGCAGAAAAAGAAGGAACCTTCTCCAATACGGAAAGAAGGGTACAGCGCGTCAGAAAGGCCGTTGATGCTCCAGGCCAGGCAAAGCCGGACTGGGAAATCATCGCCGAACTGTCCACGCAAATGGGTTATCCTATGAAATATGCGACGCCTGAAGATATTATGAAGGAAATAAACCAGTTGACTCCGAGTTATGCGGGCATAACTTATGAAAGGCTTGAAAAGGAGGGTATCCAGTGGCCATGTCCGAATACGGATCATCCAGGAACGAAATACCTGCACAAAGACAGATTCACCAAAGGGCTCGGATTATTCCACGCCATTGATTACATTCCACCTGCGGAAGTTCCGGATTCTGAGTATCCGTTTGTCATGACCACCGGGCGCGTCCTTTATCAATATCACACCGGGACGATGTCTCGCCTATCCAAGGGTATAACGGAAAGGTGCCCGGAATCTTTGGTAGAAATTCACCCTAATGACGCGAAAAAACTCGGAATTGAAGAAGGTCAATTTGCAAAGGTCTCTTCCCGTCGTGGTGTGGTCCAGGCAAAGGCCAAGGTGACGGAGCGTGTTCCCAAAGGGACGATCTTTATGAACTTTCATTTCAAGGAAGCAGCCGTTAATTTACTCACGAACCCTGCCCTTGATCCGATCTGTAAAATTCCGGAATACAAGGTCTGTGCCGTTAAAGTAGAAGCGGCATAGGAAGAAAAACAAAATTCATGGTTGCCCCACCCGACGGCGGGGCAACTTTAAATTATGGAAAGCAAAATATTTTATAATGAAGGAGTAAGGTATTATGAGTAACGAAAATTTAGAAAGTAAGAGATGGTTGATTGCAATCGCTGCAATCGTCATGCAGTTGTGTTTGGGGACGGTCTATGCATGGTCCGTCTTTAAGAAACCCTTCATGACCGCCCATGGATGGGGGGAAACGCAAACCCAGGTGACGTTCATGATCTGCATCGGCATGATCGGTATCGCCGCCGCCTTCGGCGGAACCCTTGTGGACAAAAAAGGTCCCAAGTTTGTAGCCACCATCGGTGGTATTCTGTTCGGTATCGGAACGCTTCTTGCCGGCTTGGCCGATCAGATCGGAAACATCTGGCTTCTGTATCTTGGTTTCGGTTTCATCGCCGGTCTTGGCAACGGTTTCGGCTACATTACCCCCATTGCCACACTGATCCGGTGGTTCCCCGACAAGAGGGGCTTGGTAACGGGTCTCGCCGTCATGGGTTTCGGCGGCGGAGCCTTTTTCATGGGTAAGATCGCCCCTCCTATGGTCATTTCCATGGGCGTGGCACAAACGTTCTATATCTGGGGCGTGATCTTCCTGGTTTTAGTCACCGCATCTGCTCAGCTCTTCAAGAATCCACCCAAAGGTTGGCTCCCAGCAGGCTTTACTCCTAAAACGACAGGCGTCTCGGCAGCGCAATCGTTTACCTTCGATGAAGCCGTGAAGACTCCCCAGTGGTGGATGCTCTGGACAATGCTCTTCCTGAACGTTTCTGCAGGACTCGGTCTTATCTCACAGCTCTCCCCCATGGCCCAGGATGTCATCAAGAAAACCGATCCTTTGATCGCGGGAGCGGCGCTCGCCCTGGCGGGAGGATCGATCCTTGCCTACGCGTCCATCTTTAATGGTCTGGGACGTCTCTTATGGGCATGGACATCAGATGCTATTGGTAGAAAAAACGTGTTTATCATCATGTTTATCACCCAGGCCGTTCTTTATGTTCTGTTGCCCCAGATAGACAATCAGTTGATCTTCACCGTCGTCGCATGCTATCTTCTGGCCTGTTACGGCGGCGGCTTTGCTACCATGCCGGCATTTGCCGCAGACTCCTTCGGACCCGGCTACATCGGCAAAGTCTATGGGATCATGCTGACCGCGTGGGGTGCTGCGGGTATTGTCGGGCCGCTGGTATTCGCTCAGATTAAGGGAATTGCTGTGTATGTTGCCGCAGGGCTTCTCGTGGCAGGTTTCCTTATTGCGCTCAGCTACAAGAGACCTCAACCCAAAGCAGCAAAGGCATAAACAATTAATCTCTCAATGCAGGGCGGATTTTCTCTCTTCCAAAAATAGTAAGGGGAAATCCGCCCTATCTCCTGGAAAAACGAAGAATATGTTCCCGCATGTTTTAACCACAGATCATCTTAAACTATTCGCCCTTTTGTAAAGAGGGATATATGGTTAATATTTTCGCACTAAAATTTGTATGGGAGGAATGGAGAAAATGCAAAATACGCTTAGCTCAGTGATCAGCATGGCCATCGAGAAAGAGAAAGAGGCCTATGATTTTTATATGGATCTCTACAACCTGGTGGAGGATAAGGAAGCGAGGAGCACCCTGAAGTATATCGCCCAGGAAGAAGCCAAACACAAAGAATTTCTGACAACCTGCCAGGAAGGCCGCTTCTGCTCGGAAGTCTTGAAGCTTGAAACACCCATTGATTACAAAATCATAGAACACATAGAAAAACCCGATATTAAAAAGAACATAAAGAGTGCCGAGGTCTATCTCATTGCCGCCAACAGAGAACTCAACTCGTACAATTTCTACAAAAGCCTGGCGGACAGTTATCCCGCCGGTGATGTAAAAGAGCTTTTAACCAAAATGGCAAGCGAAGAGTTAAAACATAAGGAAAAGATGGAATATCTTTACTCAAATACAGCTTTTCCGCAAACCGCCGGCGGTTGATCTATCTTTGAGGTGTCATTGTCGCCGCTTCCGAGGTCATCGTGCACGGCCGGTTCATCGGTAGCATTGCTGCGCCGATGGTTTTCACTACCTTCATTTCCGGCGAGTTTTCCGTTTTGCCTGCTAAGTATGCATGTCTGTCTCCGAAGGCACATACTCGTTGACGACATTCTGTGGAAGGAAAGGCACGCGCGGACTTTGCATGTGGGCCATGCTGTAGGCAGGGACGACTTCTAGCTTCAGGCACCTGTTGTCAACAAATAGAATTGTCCTGTTTTGTAGCAAATGAATTGTCCACTTTAGTGATACCTAGGGAAAGAGCGGTGGAGTTACGCTGCCTTCCCATTTTTAGTTTCTTTAAGCTTTCCCTGTTGATCGTAGTCAGCTAATTTACGAGGGCCGTGAAAAATGGCAAGTGATCCATCGATGTAATCGATGAACCCTTACCTTGACCCTGATATACCATCATGCCGGGAAAGGGAGATCGCTCGCGCCCTTTTACGATGCGCACCCCGGTTAGGCGCCCTGGGAACCAATCCGTGCGATTGAAGGGTGTTCTTTACCCAGGTATAACTCCTCTGACCTCCATTTTATTCTAACATCTGTGGTAATTTTCTCTTGACACAGAACCCTCTTTCTGATAGTCGAGCGTGGCATATGTCAAAACGGACATATGCCTCAATCAGGCATAGTCCTCTTTATCTGATGGTAGAACTGCAATATCAAGGACTTCTTATGACGAGGGACCGTATCAGCTGCGTTACTGATAGATGCCAAAGTCAAAATAAAAAAAGATTTATTTAGAAAGGAGGCGTGGCAAACGATGACGATGGTCAACATAAACATAAATGGCCAGAAACTCAGTGCACCAGCCGGCAGTACTATTCTCCAAGCCGCAAAAAAGGCGGGCATTGACATCCCGACGCTCTGTGACCATCCTGCATTGATTCCAGTCGGTGCTTGCCGAATATGCGTTGTGGAGGTTAAAGGACAGCGTACATTGATCACGGCATGTACTTTCCCTATAGCTGAGGGATTGGAAATACAAACAGAATCACCACAGGTAGTTAAAGCGCGAAAATTAATTCTTGACCTGTTATTTTCAGAACGAAACCATTACTGCCCGTACTGTGAGATGAGTGGGGACTGCGAATTGCAAAATCTGGGGTACCGCTATGGTCTCGATCACTTTATTTACCAGACCTATACAAAGCCCTTCCCGGTTGATGCTACACGCAAGTACTTCCTCATGGATCATAACCGCTGTGTTCTATGCGGCCGTTGTGAGCGGGCATGCGGCGATCTCGTGGCCAATCACACTCTTGGTTTGCGGAATCGCGGCGCCAATTCCATGATCCATGCCGATGCGAATGTTCCATTCGGTCAGTCTACCTGTATCTCTTGCGGCTCATGCCTGCAGGTATGCCCCACAGGCGCCCTGTGCGATAAACGAAGCGCATACATGGGACATGACATACAGATGGAACATATCAAGAGTACCTGCAATCAGTGCAGTATCGGCTGTGGTATGGAGATCGTGACTCGTGGCGGCAATGTGATTTGCATTAGGGGCGACTGGGATGCGGCAGTGAACAGTGGGCTGCTTTGTAAAAACGGCCGTTTTGATCCTCTTTACGATGAGCGTCAACGTGTTACCAGGCCTTTGCTCCGGCGAAGTGGTAAACTCGAGCCGGCAAGCTGGGAAGAGGCTCTGCAAGCGGTTGCTGAGCGCGTTGGCAAGGCCAATGCTAAAGACTTGGGGGTGCTCGCTTCCACTTACTCTACGAATGAAGCCCTCTACCTGCTTGCCAAGTTATTCCGCAAAGAACTGAAAGCAACCAACGTTGGCTTACTCAACGACGTTGCACCGAAACTGTCCGATAAACAAGGCTCGCTTGCCGACATCACCCTGAGCGACGTCATTCTGGTGGTCGGTTGTGATCCATTAAAGGATCAGCCGGTCGCCTCTTTCTTTGTTAAACGTTCCGTTGACAGGGGTTCACGGCTCATAGTGGTGGACGGTAAAGACAACGGACTGGCGCCATTTGCATATATGAACCTGGAGATGGCTGATATCAGCAAGGCTATTGAGATTGCTCAGCGTGCAGAAAATCCTGTCGTGGTCTATGGCGCTGGTGTAATGGACAAGGCTGCGACGGCGCTGAAAAAGCTTAAGGGGAAGGCCTCTTTCGTGGCCATTGAACCCGGTGTCAACACGCGCGCTGCAGCGGCTTTGGGACTAAACAACGGATTCAAGCCCTCTGCCGTCAAAGTGCTGTATGTCTTGCTCGGTGAGCAAAAGATGGGCGCGGAGGACGTATCCAAGAATGTTGACAAGAAAGCGTTCGTAATAGCGCAGGCCAGCTTCGCATCTCCTCTGACCGAACGGGCCGACGTGGTGCTGCCTATGGCAATATGGTCGGAGCGAGCAGGCAGCCTTACAAATACAGAAGGTAGCGTGCAGAAAGTTAACAAAGCTGTAGAACCTGCGGGCGAAGCCAAGCCAGACTGGGAAGTCATCTCCTTGCTGGCAGATAAACTGGGCAAGAAGCTTGGCGCTTCGTTAGACGAGATTTCGGCTCGCGCGACCCAGGAACTCAAGTGAAAGGAGAATCGACGATGGCAAAAGTTAAAGTCGCCACTGACTGGCTGGCTGGATGTGCAGGATGTCATATGTCATTGTTGGACATTGATGAACGCATTGTAAAATTGTTGGAATTGGTGGAAATTACATCATCTCCGGTGACGGACCTGAAACATCCACCCAAAGAAGGTGTAACTGTCGGTATTCTCGAAGGGGCAATCTGCAACACGCACAATATCGAAGTCGCTAAGCAAATGCGCGAACGTTGCCAGATACTTATCGCCGTAGGTGATTGTGCTACTTTTGGAGGTGTCCCCGCTATGCGCAATTTGTGTGGCACGGAAGAAGCATTGAAGCGTGCTTACCTGGATGCAGAGACCGTTGTGGGTGGCCTGATTCCTGACTCTCCGGAGCTTGGGAAGCCCCTTGAAATGGTTACAGGCGTTGGTGAAGTAGTAAAGGTTGATCTCTTTATTCCCGGCTGCCCACCGAGGGCTGATGCGTTTTGGTACGCATTGACAGAACTACTCGCCGGGCGAGTGCCTATTGTTTTGCCACGTGAACTTTTTACATATGATTAGAGGAGAATATCTATGGAAACTCGAAAGATAACCATTGAACCTATAACACGCATCGAAGGTCATGGGCGGATCACGATCCATCTGAATGAAGAAGGCAAGGTGGATCACTCCTTCTTCCACGTCGATGAATTCCGTGGTTTAGAGAAATTTACTGAAGGTCGCCCATACTTTGAGATGCCGCAAATTACTCAGCGCATCTGCGGTATCTGTCCGGTAAGCCATCACCTGGCCTCAGCGAAGGCCTGCGATGGCGTCGCCCGTGTGGAACCGCCGCGGCCTGCCAAGCTGCTGCGCGAGTTGCTGCATATGGGGCAATTTGTGCAGTCCCACGGGATGCATTTTTTCCACCTGGCAGCGCCTGACCTGGTTCTGGGTTTTGATGCTGACCCGGCCATTCGGAATGTTTTCGGGATCATCGGAGCGAACCCCGAACTGGCATTGAAGGCAGTGAACCTGCGCCGATGGGGTCAGCAGATCATTCAAAGACTGGGTGGGAAGCGTGTACATCCCAATTTTGCTGTTCCTGGTGGGGTTAACGCACCTCTCTCCCCCAAGGATCGCGATGAAATACTCGCCGAGTTCGATACCATGGTCGGTATCGCCAAGGTGGCGGTGGGCATCGGCAAGGACTGGCTGGGGTCCAACAAAGAACTGGCTTCTATGTTTGCATCCTTCCCTTCCAACTATATGGGTCTGGTAGACATGGAAGGCGGCCTTCAGCTTTACGATGGTGAGATCCGGGTAAAGGATGCCGAGGGCAACTTTGTGGCACAGTTCAAGACGGATCATTACCTGTCATATGTAGCCGAGCATGTGGAGTCCTGGTCTTTCCTCAAGTTTCCTTACTTGCGCAAGCTCGGTTGGCCGGACGGAACCTATCGGGTAGGCCCGTTAGGGCGTTTGAACGTTGCGGATAAGATCGGCACACCCTTGGCAAACGAGGAACTCAAACTCTTCAAGCAGATCAATGGCGGCAAGCCTGTGGAAGGCTCTCTCTATTATCACTATGCCCGGTTGATCGAGCTCGTCTATGCGTTAGAGCGCGTTGCTCAGTTGCTGGACGATCCGGATATCATGTCCAACGATATCCGCACTTATCCGACACATACGCAGCTCCCGAGCCAGGGGGTTGGCGTGATTGAGGCCCCTCGAGGGACCCTTTTCCACGATTACGGTACGGACGAGAATGGCCAGTTGACCAGGGTGAACCTCATCGTGGCCACAGGCAACAATAATTGGGCCATGCACACAGCCTCAGGGCTGGTCGCAAAAGCCTTCGTTGATGGCACTAAACTCACCGAAGGTATGTTGAACCGGGTAGAAGCCGCTATCCGTTGCTATGATCCATGCTTGTCGTGCGCAACACATGCCATAGGGAAAATGCCCCTGGAAGTCACTCTTATGGCGGCGGACGGCACGGTGCTGGATCGAATTTCCCGGTAATATGAAAATCTGATCTAAACGGGTTTAACACAAGCGGGTGAACGCAGTTAGTTCACCCGCTTTTAACTTTTTTGCGCTTATAGGCCTGATGACTCGGACTCTGGTTATTGGTTTTGGCAATATAGACCGCGCCGATGATGGCGTTGCATATCATGTGGTCAATGATCTCAGGCGGCGCCTGGGTCAAGGGATGTTGCACGAAGACGAAACCGGGTTAGAGGGAATCGGCGCACAGATAGATTCCATATTTCTGGTTCAACTGGCGCCAGAGTTAATGGATGTGATGACCCTTTACGACAAGATCATCTTTGTAGATGCGCACGTTTATGAGAATGTGGGCAATCTGTATTGCGCTCCTGTATTTCCGGAATTCACTCAGGCTACCTTCACTCACCATATGACGCCGGCGATGCTTCTCGCTTTGCTCAAAGCAATTTGCAATCGGGAACCCACCGGACATATCATTTCCATCCGCGGCTATGACTTTGATTTCCATCGCAACCTTTCTGCCGATACCGAAGCTCTCGTGGACAAGGCAGTGGACCATATCCTGCTATTGCATGGATCTACACATGATGAATCCCACCCGCAATTGAATTCATAATTCCCCATACCGATAGATACTCTCCAAATTTTGAAGCCCTTGCAAAGTGCCCGCTTTTTCTAAATCTATCTTTGATGGATTTTTTTGAATTGATATGTTAATTTGAAAAACAAGTTTGAGGGAACATCTCTCGCAGAGAAAGCTTTTCCGGAAGTTTATCATCAATCAAATCTTTTTAGGACTGCATTAAATGAATATAAGAAAATTCGCTACGTGCCTGTGTTTGCTTGTTATCGCGTCTTCTTTCTTTTTTGAGGGCGACCTCTCAGCCGCGCCCCGTATCAAACTGAAAGCGAAGTCTGCTATTCTGATTAACGACAGCAACGGCAAGATCCTCTATACAAAAAACCCGGACAGGCCCATGCAACCTGCTTCACTGACCAAAATCCTTTCCCTGTACCTTGTACACGAGGCAATCACGCAAGGGAAAATTCATCCTTCAGACAGGGTAAGAATAAGTGTGAATGCCCAGCTTACCGGGGGATCGAGCATGTACCTTGTAGATGAAACGGAAGTTATACTTGACGACATGATAAAGGGTATGGCTGTTGTCTCTGCTAATGATGCCAGCATTGCCGTAGCTGAACATCTTGGTGGCAGCATCAATGGTTTTGTGAAGATGATGAATGATAAGGCAAGGGCCCTGGGCATGAAGCGCAGTCACTTTGTGAATCCGAATGGTCTTCCGGCGAGGGGACAAGTTACTACCGCCCGGGACATTCTCAAGCTATCCCGCGCTTACATAAGGGATTTCCCGGAGGCTTTGCAAATCCATTCCATGCAGGAATATACATTCGCCAACATTACCCAGCGTAACAGCAACACCCTGCTCAGGCAATGTGAGGATGTGGATGGATTGAAAACGGGCTTTGTCCGCGCTGCCGGATTTCACCTGGTTGCTACGGCAAAGAGGGGGGACACAAGACTCATTGCTGTTGTAATGGGTGAGAAAAATCCCAGAATCAGGGCACGGGATACTACAAAACTCCTGGAACAGGGCTTCCGTATGGTGGCCGGAAAAGGAAAGACCGCCGTATCGCTGAAAAGTCGCTCGTGACACCATCACCGCCTCAGTTCACAAGTCTTTTTTTGAGAGAAAGCCGACGGGCAGGTTTCAATCGGTCTATTGATTTCATTTGACGAATTCCATTCAATAAGGTTAGATTCACTCAATCAATTCGCTATGGAATTATTTTCACTTGAGAAATTATCAGCAGGTTTTTCTATAATTTAAGGAGGTGGGAATATGAAAAAAAAGGAGACGGACTACTTCTCTGCCTTATACGAAGTAGTCAGGGTTATCAACGCCTCTTTGGACCCATCCACTGTTCTGGATAAGATTGTCCAGTGCGTAACACGTGCTATGCACGTTAAGGCGTGCAGCATCAGACTCCTGGATTCACGGAAGAAAAAGCTTGTCCTTGGTGCTGCCCACGGGCTCTCTAAATATTACCTTCATAAAGGGCCTATCTTGATAAAGGAAAGCGGACTGGATCAAAAGGTCCTTGCAGGTGAGACCGTGTGGTTGAAGAATGTCCAGACCGACAAGGATTTCCAGTACGGAGCAAAGGCAAAAGCAGAAGGCATTAAATCGGTATTTGCTGTTCCACTGTTGGTCCAAAAAAAGGCCACCGGTGTTCTTAGGGTATACTCGCAAAGCATCCATAAATTTGATGATCAGGAAATTAAGTATTTGGAGGCAGTCGCCAATCTAAGCGCCATCGCCCTGGATAATGCCAGACATCACAAGACATTGCAGATACAATGTGATCTGATGGCTGCGCACAAGTATCGCATTGACGACAATTGAAAGGAGAACCCAATGATTCGCCTTGGCATAAATGGATTTGGACGAATAGGCCGGCAGGTGCTGAAAGCCGTCATCGAAAGGTATCCCAGGGCTCTCTCCGTTGCTGCAATCAACGACCTCTTTGACGTGGAAACCAACGCCCACCTTTTCAAATATGATACAAATTACGGACGCTATCCTGGTGAAGTAAAGGTCAAAAAGGACAGCTTCGTTATCGATGGTCATGTAATCAAGAATCTGGCATTTCGCGACCCATCATCCATTCCGTGGGATGATGAAGGCGTCGATATAGTTATTGAGAGCACAGGCCTGTTTCTGACCGGTCCCAAAGCGTCAGCCCACATCGACGCTGGGGCAAAGAAGGTCATCATCACTGCCCCGGCAAAGGAAGAAGACATTACGGTGGTCATGGGCGTCAACCACAAAGACTACAGACCCGGGAAACATCACATAGTATCTAATGCCTCCTGTACGACTAACTGCCTGGCACCGCCCGTGTTTGTCGTTCACAAGACCTTCGGCATCAAGAAAGGCATGATGACAACCGTTCACTCATACACCAATGACCAGCGTATCCTGGATCTTGCTCACAGAGATCTGCGGCGGGCCCGCGCAGCAGGGCAAAATATCATACCGACCACGACCGGTGCAGCAAGGGCGCTGTCTCTGGTGATTCCCGACCTCGCGGGTTGCTTTGACGGTTACTCACTTCGCGTGCCCACGCCGACTGTTTCGATCGTCGATTTCGTTGCGGAACTCGGCAGCAAGACAACAACGGAAGATCTAAAAAAAGTCCTCGAAACCGCAAGCAGGAAGCAGTTCAGGGGTATCATGGCATGTGAAAAATCAGGTTTAGTCTCCACGGACTTCAAGGGAAACCCGCATTCCTCGATAGTAGATATGGAGTTTACGCAGGTTCTTCGGGGCAACATGGCCAAAGTCGTTGCATGGTACGACAATGAATGGGGATATTCCTGCCGCGTGGCAGATCTGGCAAATTACATTGCGCAAAAAGGGTTCTGAGCAATAATGAAACACGCCCGTATTCTGGTAATTGACGATGATGCTGTTGCCTGTGAATTCTTACAGGAGGCACTGTCGCGTGAAGGCCACAGGGTGGATACTTTTACATCCGGGAAAGAGGCCCTGAAAAGAGAGCTGTCTCAATACGATCTCCTCATGTCAGATATCAGAATGCCTGAAATTGACGGGCTTCAGTTTCTCCGTCATGTGCGTGAGAAATGGCCGGACCTGCCCGTTATCCTGATGACCGCTTACGGATCACTGGAAACCACCATGGAGGCGCTCAGACTGGGTGCATGGGATTATATCAGCAAACCCTTTTCCCCTGAAGCCATTCGTGCCATGGTGCAAAAAGTTCTCGAAGTGCGGGAACTGCGACAGCGCCGCATGCAAGGGCAGCCGAAAATATCAGGTGAACCGCAATTTATCGGTTCTTCCGCTACCATGGTCGAATTTTATAAGCAGATCGCTCGCATAGCGGATGCGGATGCAAGTGTATTAATCGAAGGCGAAAGCGGCACAGGAAAAGAACTCGCAACAAGAGCCCTCCATCAGTTGAGCTCGAGGCGGGACAAGCCCTTTGTCGTGGTTCATTGCGGCGCTATTCCTGATACCCTTCTGGATTCAGAATTGTTCGGCTACGAAAAAGGGGCGTATACAGGAGCGGACCATAAACACGAAGGACTGCTTGCTTCATCTAACAGCGGAACCATATTTCTTGATGAAATTACGGAAATGTCGCCATCTCTCCAGGGAAAACTCTTGCGCTTCATGCAGGGTGGAGAAGTCCGGCGGCTCGGCGGTCACGAAGTACGGCACTTCAGCGTCCGGGTAGTGGCGGCTACGAACAGAAATATCGATGAGGAGGTAAAAAAGAGCACGTTCCGCTCGGACCTTCTCTATCGATTCGTTGTGCGTCTGCATATGCCCCCTTTACGGGAACATAAGGAAGATCTGCCGCAGTTAATCGAATCCCTCCTGAAAAAGATTGGATACCCTTCCGTCCGCATTTCCGATGAGGCTATGGAGCTTCTTATAGCCTATGACTGGCCCGGCAATGTCCGTGAGCTGCAAAATGTTTTGGAGCAGACACTGCTCTTCTCACCCTTTATGGTGGTCCTCCCCGAACACCTTCCGGAAAGATTCCGTCCGGGGCGTGATGAAACACTTCCTCTTTTACCACCTCTGGAAGAAGCAGAACGAAAGCAGATCATCCAGGCGCTGCAAACCACGTCATGGAACCAGAGCCAGGCGGCTCAACTTTTAGGAATTGACCGGAAGACGCTGAGGACAAAAATTCAGCGCTATGGCTTATTGAGAGATGGCGCATCATGAGAGACTTCTATGGACGTCACATTCTCAACAATCGGGAAGAATAGAACGATTTGAGTGCCCTCATAGGGACTGCTCTTCATCTCGATCTTGCCGCCATGGATCTTGACGATATCCTGTACAATAGCAAGCCCCAGACCGCGCAGACCTTCATCCGTATGGGTGCTGAAGAAAGGCTCACAGACCCTTGCCAATAATTCAGGCGGAATGCCTGGACCGTTGTCCTGAACCGTAATAGCCACAGCATTATTTTGCGGTACAGCTCTAGCTGTAACGGAAATCTTCCCTCCTCCCGACATGGCCTCCAGGGCATTCTGGATGAGATTAAACAGGGCTGTCTGAACACGATATCTGTCAACGAAGAGAACAGGGATTTTTTCATCCACATCCACAATGAGTTGAATGCCTGATTTCTGCATCAGCGGTTCGACGAGGGGGAGCGTCTCGTTCAAAAGTTCAGGTACGCTTACGGCCTCAAAATGCGGCTCCGGAAGACGCGTGGCATGACGCACATTCTGAATGACCGTATTGAGCCTTTGCGTCTGCTGAACTATGAGTTCCAGTTTTCTGCCCACGTCCGGCGGCCATGCGTCATGCTCCAGGAGCAGTTTGGCCAAGCCCGCAATCGAGTGCAGGGGTGTGCCCAAGTCATGCGCCAACGTCGCCGTCAAATGACCTAGGGCTGTGAGCTGTTGGAGCTGGTTCACCTGCTGCTGAAGTTGAACCACATTGTGTGTCGCTTCCTGCACCCTCTCCTCCAGGTGCCTTTGGAGCTCCTGATTCCGCGCCAGCACCCGTTCAATCTCGTCGGCCATTACATTAAAATGATCTGCCAGGTGGCCCCATTCATCCAGCCTGGCAATGGGAATCCTCTTGACGTATTTGCCTGCACGGAAGTCATCAATGGTGTCAATAATGACACCCAGCGGCCTGCCGATAAGCCATCTGTAACTTAAGGCCAGGACAAACAGGATGGCGAATAAAAGGCCCATCGTGCTGAACAGTAGCAGGCGTTTCGCACGGGCCAATATTTCAAATCTGGTTTGTGAAAACACAATCACACCGACAAAAACCTGCGTGTCTCTTTCTGATAGAAACGGATACAACAGGCCCAGGGCCGGCCCTCCATCAGTATTCAATTCAACACGCTGGGTTTTTGATTTTTCAATGGCTGCGCTTATAACGTTTTCAGGCCATTCATAGGGAACCCGCCCGGCGCCCACAATATATTCCACTTCGCCATTCACAATGGAAAAAAGATCAATGCGCGCCAGCCTGTCATCTGATTTTATGTGGTCTTCCAATGCATCATCGAGGGCGGATAAACCTTTACCGGTCGGAAAGTGCTGGTAGTACGTACTGACCGTTTCAGCAAGGTCATAAAGCCGTTTGACCTGCTGTTCAATGAGAATTACATCCAACACCCTTAACTGGATCCAGCCCCAGATAGTCATGGTCAAAGCCAGGCCCAAAACGGTCAATACAATCAGGCGCGTCCTGACGGTCATATTCGACACGCGGTATTTAGCCTTCTTGATTACATCCCGTAGTGTTGACAAAACGCGCACCCTGCAAGAGTGATTACGAACTCCTGATCCTCATACCAGAAAAAAATGGAAAACTCAATTATTCCATTATACGCAAAAAGGCACAGAGATTATATCTCCATGCCATTAAGTTATAGACAATAGACAATATTAATTATGGATCTTATTTGGGGGAAGACGGAGTTTCAGCGGGCGATGGTCTTGTTTCCTTTAAGGGAGACGTCTTTCTTATTATCTTTCTTACAACAACGGGAGTTACCCTGGTAGCAACATTCTTTCCGTCCTTCTTTAAGTAGTTTACTTTCACCTTATCGCCGGCATTGATTTTTTCAACGGGTTTATCCAACGCAAATTCCACTGTTTCCGTTTTGCCTCTAACGGTACGCTCAACTAATATCATTGTATCGGAGATCTCCTTAACAATTCCCGTTATGCTCACCTTCGTTTCCTTAGGCGGTTTCACAGTAACTGCCTTAGACGGATCGGCCTTGGCAGGGGCTTGGGAAGGTCCATCAACAGCGAAGACGGAAGCACTGAAAACAAAAACTGCTACCAATACCATCAGACGTCTCATTCCAGGCAACCTCCTTCTTATATTCTTTAGAATATGAATTTCCCGCTGTCTTTAACTGATTCTTATATTAAATAAATCTATTAGTGCAATCTATATACCACATGGATGCCCATTCCGAGATATTAAACTAACTATATACAATTACGGGAGATTAAATTAATGCCCCCAATGCGTACAGGAAGCACGTGATAAAAGAATGGAGAATTAAACCCCAGTTGTTGAGTAATTTTTCATCAATTGCGTAACGAATATCACACAGAGAGGCTTAAAGCTATGATTTTTTTGCAATCATTCTCAAAGCGGCAGGCATGATGTTAATAACTATCGGTAAACTGCCCGGCTGTTCTCCATCGCAATCAAGCAGGACGCGATCATCAGAGAATGCGTTGACTGTTTTCCCAGTCAGGATCGTTACATCTTTGATATCTTTGATTCGGCCATTATACAACTTGGGCAGATGCCAAAAGACCTCAGCGAGACTCAGATTTCCGATTACCGTTATATGAAATAGACCGTCATCAATGAGAGCATCAGGGGCCACTCGCATGCCCCCGCCGTGATACTGACCGTTAGCCACAGCTATGTTCCAGGCAATAACTTTCTTGTCATACGAGTTGTCAATCTGAATGCGTATATTTTTCTTGCCGTAAAGGAAGATTGAAACCACGGTTCCCCAGATAAAAGAAATAAAGGGACCGAATGCCTTGCTCTTTTTTTTGTTGATGCGGTCAACAACCTCGCCACCAAGGCCAAAACTGACGATATTATGGAAATAACGGGTCACCGGAAGTCCATGATCATTGCGGTGCTGAAGCCGCCCGATGTCAATTACTCTTACATCTCTTTCTCTAATCGCATCGAGAGATTGTTCGATCTTTGCGGGGATGGGCAAGGTCTTTATAATATCACACCCTGTCCCAGTTGGCACAAACCCCAACAAAGCATCAGTCCGAATCGGTCCAGCCTCGTCCATAAAGCCATTCACTACCTCATTAAGGGTGCCATCCCCGCCCACACAAATAATCAATTCAGCTCCTTCAATGAGACTCATCATGGTGATCCTCGTGGCATCTCCCGGTTTTGTGGTCAGATATGATGTAAAATAACCCAACCGATCACGCGCCATAGCTTGAATGCGGGGCCACTGCCTGCCTGTCGAGTCATTACCAGCATGAGGATTTACAATGAAGACAATTCTCTTGGAAGCCAAAACTGTAACCTACTGTCTCAGATATTACTGTCAGCACAGCAACGGTGAGGAGATTCTATAAAATATCTTTCTGCAATTTTTTCATTACTTTCTTATTCGTCTATATATCCAGCAGTGCAAAAAGAAAAAAATGGTAACCAGGCCGCCCTGACGGATCATCTTTCTTGCAACCTTCCTCACATCTTTCTGCTGATCCACTTTTTTATCGGCGAGATACATGCCGAGTAAGCCGCGATTAATCATGTGATGGAAGCGTGCGTTGGGCAGGCGGGAGATGCTCCGGTCCGCCTGCTTATAAAAATGCATTAGCCTTGCCGTCATTTCGTTGCCGTCAGGATAGTATGAACAGAAATTCAAATCCCCGCCGGCACGATCCTCCTCCTGATCGATCAGATAATCAAGCAGTATATGTAATCCCTGCACCCACGGGAAATATGCATCTTTGATACGCTCCACCAGCTCTACCGAACAATCTTTGCGAAAAGCATGGGCAACAAGGCAGAAGATACCAAGAGTGGAGCCGGCGCACGCGGCAAATTCATACCAGCTCATCTCAGGCAAATGATCCTTGTAGGTATCAAACCATGCCGCCAGGCGCGGCACACGCTCCTCGATCCTCACATGCTTGTGGACTTGGAGTTCACAATAATAGCCGGCAAGTTCGTGAAGGGCCGGTGCGATTACATGATATGTCGGCAACTTTTTGAGAATTTCCTGACAGGTCGTAACAAGAGACAGCAAGTAGCCGCCATCATCCTGTTCATTTCGGAGCCGGTAATACGGCTCACCGGATACATCGGGGGTCAGGGCATGAGGCATTGATTCGTGGAGGGCACGAAAATCGTCGGGATCAAGGGATGTGCTGCGATCGCATAAGTTGTCAAGATAATCACTGATGGTCTGATAAGCGACGATGAATCGTACCGCTTCATGGTAGCGATCCCCTGCTAATAAGGCGTAAATTGACCCGCCTTCACAATGGAATGTCTTTGTCTCGATACTCATGAGGGCCTGTTTACGGAGCTCCGGATTAGGAATTTCCTCGGCCCGTTTTTTCCATTCTCCCAGATGACGATGAACATCAGGACGAACCCGGAGAATAATTTTTGTTGTCATCGTCCACAGGAAGGACAAATTATTCAGCAAATGACGCTCCTTGATTTTGACCGATTGCTCTTATAGAAACAACTGCGCAAAGAGTCTCCCCATCGCTTTCTAACACGGAAGCAAGCTTCGGAAAATACACTTGCTTGCGCTTCATAACACAAGGTATTTCTTAATACAAGCGCCATGGTGCAACATTATAGGAATTGCCTTGACCCTTTATTTCTTTTCATGTTACCGCTGGCAAAGCATAATTCCGTACAAGATACCCGATCTCCAAAAGAGGCGCGGCATCAGGACCGGCGCGACATGATAAAACGTAAAGAGCAGTCATTGGAACTGCATTAATTCTATGCGTCATGAAGAAAGTGTAATAGTTATTGGCGGCGGAGCAAGCGGCATTATGGCCGCAGGGAGAGCTGCGGAAATGGGCGCTCATGTCATCCTCCTGGAAAGAACCGGGGAACTCGGCCAGAAGATCCTCCTCAGCGGCAAGACGCGCTGTAATCTGACAAATGCCAGGGATCTGGATCACTTCATCTCTATGTATGGGCCAAACGGCCGTTTTCTGTACGGGGCCTTTCATCACTTCTTTCGTGAAGATCTGGTCTCCTTCTTGAGCCGCTATGGTGTGGAAACAAAGATTGAGAGAGGCGGGAGGATCTTTCCGGTTTCTGACAGGGCTGAAGATGTTGTCAGTGCCTTCAAGAAATATCTGATGGATTACGGTGTGGAGATATGCTGGCACAGCAGGGTCACGGGCGTTCAAACCCGTAACAAACAGGTAACAGGTGTGATGATGGCGGACGGCAAATGCCGGGCAGGTGCTGTCATCCTGGCTGCGGGCGGTTCGACCTACCCTGCAACCGGTTCTACCGGGGATGGCTATACAATGGCCGCTGCCCTCGGCCACACCATAATTAAACTCCGCCCCGCATTAGTGCCCCTTGTTGTCGAGGAGATCCCTATCGCAAAGTCCATGCAGGGGGTGAGCCTCAGGAATGTCCGTCTCACGGCATTCCAGTGCCGGGCGGCTGAAATTGATCCGTCTCTTGTGCCCAACGGTGACACAGGGCGCGGCACAGGGAATAGGCGCCCACTCCCGCCGGTTGTCGAAAGTCGCATGGGTGAGATGATGATCACCCATTTCGGCATCGGGGGGCCGGTTACACTGCTCATGAGCCTGGCCATTGTTGATGCCCTGGAGAGGGGACCGGTAAGTGTCTCCATAGATCTCAAGGCGGCCCTTGACAGGAAACAGCTCCGTAAGCGCCTTCAGCGAGATTTCGACCGATTCAGCAAAAAAAAGTGTCGTACTATCCTCGGAGGACTTGTTCCTGCTAAAATGGTTGATCCCCTTGTCTTGATGACAGGTATCCCCCCGGATAAGCCCGGATACCAGATCAACGCTGCTGAACGTGAGAGACTCCTCGATCATCTGAAGTCTCTTCGCTTCAATATCAAACAGCCTCTTCCCATGTCATCTGCCATTGTGACAGCCGGAGGCATATCCCTGAAAGAAATTGATCCGCGGACGATGGCATCACGCAAGATAAAGGGCCTATACTTCTGCGGAGAAGTAATAGACATTGACGCCGATACAGGAGGCTACAATCTCCAGGCTGCCTTTTCAACTGGCTACCTCGCCGGTGAAAACGCCGCAGCTTATGTTAATTCCAAGCAGCCCTCCATCGATTGTCATATGGACCTTTAGAATTGCCATTCCTGACCAGGGGTTTGGCATTGCGAGAGGGCAGGAAAATATCATCCCTCCTTCTCCTGCTCTTGCTTTTTTTCCTTTTTCTTTTCCTTTTTCTTCTCCGGCTTCTTCTCCTCCTCCGGCTTCTTCTCCTCCTCCGGCTTCTTCTCCTCCTCCGGCTTCTGTTCCTTCTCCTGCCCTGGCTTTTTTTCCTGATCCTCCTCCGGCTTCTGTTCCTGATCCTGCCCTTTTTCCTTCTCCTTCTTTCTCTTTTTCTCCTTCCCCTCTTCAGGGGCTTCCTTTGATTTCTTGCCTTTGCCTTCTGCCTGATCTTTCGGCAGGGGCGGGAGCGCCGCCTTTTCCGCCTTTATCTTTGCCAGTTCCGCCGTCCTCTTCTCATTGGCGGCGATCGCTTTCAGTCTGTCATTTATGGCCCTAATATTCGCCCGCAGTTTTTTAACGAGCGTATCTTTATCTATCCCAGGAGATTCGGTCCCCTTTTTAGACAGGAAAGACAGGCGTTCCTCCAGCCTTCGTTCGAAATACGCCTTTTGTCGCTCTTGCGCCTCTTTCTTTCTCGCTCCCATATCTTCTCCTCCCTTTCCGATTCACTTGTTTTTCACCGGCAGCCAACAGACCGTACAGTATTTTCTCCTGCCGTCAGATGATTGCTGAATACATATGTATCAGGATTCAAGTCTAAAAACCATCACATTTCTCAATATGGTTACTGCAATGAGGGATGTCTTCTTTTGGATTCGCAGCGAATTGATCAAGGACAGAGCGGGGAAAAGGGAGTATCGAAAAGTCACATATTTTATGCCTGTCAGAGAAAGAAGTTAGCCATGACTTGCCCAAATTTATCGGATCATGATTTACACAAGACTATATTATCGGATATTCTCGTTAACAGAAATTCACTCTATTACATTTTCTTATATTCAGAGTGTTTTTGAACAATCAACCTTTCAAGTTCATCGAAAAAGGTCAATTGATGGTCACTTCTTTCAGATGAATTCTCTTCAGTCATTTTTGACGGTTCATATTTTGACCAATCTAATTCAGTTTGTATATGTTTATCGCTATCAGCGACTGGCAACAATAGATAGACAAAACAATTTTCTCTTGTCCAGCCCATGCAATCCTCGCCATGACACCTTCTATTGACAAAAATGCACCATTTCATGCCGATTTCCTTTCATATCTTTCTAATCGTTACCAATCCCCCACAGGTCTTACATTCGCACGTATTATTCATACTCATTTTTGCAGGGTTTCCGGATCAAGCGGGTCACATCTTCGAAATATCAGTATAAGAATTACAACATATGGTTTTATTAATGCAATACTGGAATAGAAATAAAAATACCAGGTATTCTCAAGGGGCGTGCATGAGACAGATTTCACTTTCGCGCTAATGAAAAAGGATGACAAGAAATCAGGCCGAACTCGACATGACATTTTACACGATCATCGTAATCAAATTCGGTACTGAGAGGGAAGATTTAGAGCACATGCAATATTTCACTGAGACTCGGGTGGGGGATAATCCAGTTTTTCAGTTCCTTCTTCCCCATGCGGTTTGCCACGGCTAGGCTCATGGAAGCGATCAGTTCACCCGCGTCGTCTCCGACGATCGTTACTCCAATCAAGATATCGCCGGAAAATACCGCCTTTACGAATCCATTCCCTTTGAGTTCTGTCCTGGCCATGATATTTGCCCCATATTCGACCCTCTTTGTTTCCACCTTTAAACCCAGCTCTCCTGCCTGCTTTTCCGTGAGTCCGACGCGGGCCACGTTCGGGTGCGTATATACCACGGAAGGTACTGCGCTATCCCTGTATGTAATCGAGCGATCGCCATAGAGGTAACTTGCAACTGATCTGCCCTGCTGAATAGCCCTGTGCGCGAGCATGATACCTCCGGTCACATCACCGACGGCATAGATACCCCGCACGTTGGTCATCTGGCGGTCATCGACAGATATACCCTTCTGATCATACAAAATACTGCATCGATTCAATTCTTCCGTATGCAAAAGGGGTTTCCTGCCTGTACACATAAGGACGCAATCGGCAGTCAATTCAAGTTGCTTTGCATTTTGATTCGCTTTCAGCGAAACCCCGTTTGAGGTCTCCTGGATTGCCTCCATCCGTGTTGACGTGTGAATGGCGACACCCAGGCGGATGAGATCATGCCTTATCAAATCGTCGGCTTCTCTATCCTCATAGGGGAGGAGTCCATCCAAGAGTTCAACGATGGTCACATTGACTCCAAGCTCAGCCAGGAATGTGGCAATTTCAATCCCAATGAAGCCACCCCCAACAATGATGATAGCTTCCGGCAGAGTCTCAAGCGCGAGAAAGCCGTCGGATGTCAAAATTCTATGAGACGTCTGGAAACCATGCGGCAGGAGCGGTTCTGAACCCCAGGCGATAATGATATTATCAGCAGTCAGGTGATGCCTCTGACCCTGTAGTGACATCAATTCCACCTCCCAGGGAGAAACAACATGCCCCTCTCCGGCCTTCAGGTCTACACCTGCATCATCAAGAGATTGTTGGACACCCTTGGCGGAAAGGGTAACCATTTGCCGCTGATGGCGTTTGATCGCGGCGAAATCCACCCTGGCCTCACCTGCAGAAATACCGAGGCGCTTCAGTTTCTTGAGGTTCATGTATTGCCTGCTGCAAGCCAATAGTGCCTTTGTCGGAATGCAGCCCCGGTGGGTACATGTGCCGCCCCATTGATTTTTCTCAATGACGGCAACCCTGGCTCCCCATCTGGCCGCGTGTTCAGCCGCCGCATGGCCTCCGGGACCGGCTCCGATAATGATAAGATCGTATGTATCAGACACTATAAGGCCTTCCTCGACTCAGTCTGAGAGATTTTTGCTGCATGGTAGGAACTGCGCACCAGGGGACCCGATTCAACGTGTTTCACCCCCAGCTCCTGTGCCATCCCTTTCATCACTTCAAATTCATCCGGATGGTAATATTTCATTACGGGCCAGTGATCGCTTGTCGGCTGTTGGTACTGGCCAATAGTCACCCTTTCGCAGTGAACCGCAGCCAGATCATGAAGCAATACCATAATGTCACTCCAGCTCTCTCCGAAGCCCACCATGAATCCCGACTTGACGACAATTTCCTTCTCACCGTATTGGCTTATCCGATGAAGCAATTCCAGAGACAGATGATAATTCCCCTGCGGTCTGATATGGCTGAAATAAGCGGGAACGACTTCCATATTGTGGTTTATCACATAGGGTCGGCTCTTGACTATGCATTCCAGGGCATCCCAATTACCACGCAGGTCCGGAATAAGCACTTCCACCCTGCATCCCGGCACTTCCTGATATAGCCTTTCCACGCAACGGGCAAATATCCCTGCCCCTCCATCGGAGAGGTCATCCCTCGTGACCGATGTGATAACGATATACCGGAGTCCCAGCTCTTTGACCGCCTGGGTGAGACGTTCCGGTTCCATCTCATCCAATCCTTCGGGCGTCCCGTGCTGGACATTGCAGTAGAGACAGTTTCTCGTGCAGATATTCCCGAGAATTAAAAAAGTGGCCGTTCCGGAATGAAAACATTCGGTGACATTGGGGCAATGCGCCTCCTGACAGATGGAGTGGAGATTAAATTGCGACAGAATCCCTTTCACATGTTGGAATTCATGCGAAGCAGGGAGTTTTACCTTTAACCATTCAGGCTTCCTTTTTATCTGCATTCACACCCTGAACCCTTTTTTTGGCCTTGGCGATACTGAAAAAACCGAACAGGAAGAACATGATCCCCATGATGAGCTGCGGAAAGGCAGCTTCAATCAGCCCTGTTTGGATAAAATGCAGTATTGCCTGCACGAGATTTACAATACCGAAAAAGAGGAAAATGGCAGGAACGAAATAGTTGATCAGTTTGCGGGTATCTATGGGAAGTTTGGGGAGTCCTGCGATCTGTTCCGGAACACGAGTCGAGTCAGTCTTACTCGACTGCACCGAAGGCGGCTTATCGTCCGATACGTCTTTTTCCTTACCTGCAAGAGCCCAAATAATTTTGTCTCTTTCTCTGGGATTCTTGACTGTCTTAAGTTTTCTGATGAGTTTATCCCTGTCCATTTCTTTCTTCCTTCCCTTATTACATCAACCTATGTCTCGTCCCTCGCTTAAGCTTTTCCCCAGCATACATCAGGCTCCCTGGCAGCTTTGACGTCATCCAGGCGCCTCACGGCGGTGGTAAGGGGCGCTGATTTGACCAGATCAGGATTTTCCTTCGCCTCCCTGGCAATGGCAATCATAGTATCGCAGAAGGCATCAAGGGTCTCCTTGCTCTCTGTCTCGTTGGGTTCGATCATAATGGCCTCGGGCACGATCATGGGGAAATATATTGTCGGCGGATGATAGCCGTAATCAAGGAGACGCTTGGCAATATCCGAGGTATGGATACCGCTCTCCTTGACCTGCCGCTTTCCAGAGAAGACGCACTCGTGCATGCAGATCCGGTCATAGGGAAGATCATAATAGGCTCTTAATCGCTCCTTCACGTAATTGGCGTTGAGCACAGCGGTTTCACTCGCCTTCTTCAAGCCGACCGGCCCGAGAGACCTGATATATGTGTAGGCTTTTACCATCACATTAAAATTTCCGTAAAATGCCCTTACCCGACCGATGCTGTCCGGAAAGTCATACTTCCAGTCGTACCTTTTCCCTTTTTTTACGACACGGGGCACGGGAAAATACCGAACCAGGTCTTTTCTAACTCCCACGGGCCCGCTTCCGGGGCCGCCGCAGCCATGGGGCGTCGAGAATGTCTTGTGGAGATTGAGCTGAATGACATCAATGCCCAGGTCGCCCGGTTTTGTAACTCCCATAAAGGCATTGGCATTGGCGCCGTCGCAGTACAATAACCCTCCCCTTCTGTGAACAATTTCAGAAACCTGTTCAATATTTCTCTCAAAAAGGCCCAGGGTGTTAGGATTCGTAATCATCAGTCCTGCCACATCCTTCGTCATCAGTTCCCGAAGATGGCCGATATCGACGCCTCCTTCGGCATTTGACCGCACGGTGACGACGTGATAGCCGCACAATGCCCCCGAGGCCGGGTTTGTCCCGTGGGCCGTATCGGGGATCAGAATCTTTGAGCGCTTCTGTCCTTTTTTCTCGAAATATTTTTTGATGACCATGACGCCGGTAAGTTCGCCATGCGCCCCCGCCGCAGGCTGGAGGGCAAAATCGGCCATGCCGAATATCTCGCTCAAATACTGTCGGAGTTCGTACATGATCTGTAATGATCCCTGGGAAAATTTAACCGGAGAATAAGGATGGAGGCACGTAAATCCGGGCAGACGAGAAACATCCTCATTGATCTTGGGATTGTACTTCATGGTGCACGAGCCGAGAGGATAGAAGCCCACATCTACACCGAAATTACGCTTCGATAACTGCGTATAATGGCGGATGAGATCTACCTCCGCCACCTCCGGCAGGTCCACATCATCCCTGAGCAGATTCTTGTTGATAATATCTGTAACTGCCACCTCGGGCACATCCAATTTCGGAATTCCCGTGGCTATTCTTCCCGGCCTGCTCTTTTCAAATATGAGTTCCATGAATTACCTCCGGCTTATATTATTGGGCAACAATCGAAAGCACCCTGTCCATATCTTCTTTCGTAAGCATTTCTGTGGCGCAGAAAAGAAGGGCGTTTCCAAGTTCAGGATAATCTTTTTCGAGTTCATACCCGCCTATGACACCTGCAGCCTCAAGTTTCTGATTGACCTTCTTTGGATCAGGACAGCGAATGACGAATTCATTATAAACAGGGGCAGGAAATACCACCTCCCAGCCTGTGAGTTCCGAGAGCTTACGTTTCAGATAATGGGCTTTCTGGACGTTGAGCTCCGCTAATTTTTTGAGGTTCTTTCCGAGACTGACGAGATATACGGCAGCAGCCAGGGCGCAGAGGGCTTCATTGGAACAGATATTCGATGTTGCTCTTTCGCGTCTTATGTGCTGCTCCCTTGTTTGCAAAGTCAGGACAAATCCTCGTTTGCCTTCTTTGTCAACTGTGGCCCCGGCGAGTCGGCCGGGGATCTTCCTCAGAAATTTGTGCGTGCTCGCAAAAATCCCCAGATATGGACCTCCGTAGTTCATGGGGTTCCCGAAGCTCTGCCCTTCTCCCACCACGAAATCCGCTCCCATTTCACCTGCGGGCTTAAGAATACCTAAAGACGTCGCTTCCGTGAATCCAGAGACAAGAAGAGCTCCCTTTGCATGCACTGTGGGCTCGATTGAGGCAATATCCTCGATGATGCCAAAAAAGTTGGGGCTCTGAACCAGGACCGCTGCCGTTCTGTCATCTACAGCCTGTAGCAGGGCATCCCTGTCAAGCTGGCCGGATTTGCTATAAGGAATTTCTACTACCTCGTAGCCGTTTGCCCAGGCATATGTACCGACAACCTGCCGGTACTCAGGATGTACGGAGCGGACAATGACGATTTTCTCCCTGTTTAAGGTTTTGGCAGCAAGTACCGCAGCCTCGGCCATGGCCGAGGAGCCGTCATACATGGAGGCATTGGCGACCTGCATGCCCGTGACCTTTGCTATCATGGTCTGGTATTCATAGATGGCCTGAAGGATTCCCTGGCTGATTTCCGCCTGGTAAGGGGTATAAGCTGTGTAGAACTCGGAGCGCGAAATGACATGGCCCACAACGGCCGGGATATAATGGTTGTAAACCCCCGCCCCCATGAGGGTAATCGGGGGAACGGCGTTTCGGGAACTAATGCCCTTCATCAGCAGGGCGACCTCTTGTTCGGAAATGGCACGCGGCAGGTCAAGGAGCCCCTTTAATTTATATTTTTCGGGAATATCGGCAAACAGTTCATCCACCGTTTTGATGCCGATAATCTCCGTCATCTGTCTTTGATCTTCCGGGGTGTGTGGAACATAGTCCATATCGCGATCCTTTCTCTGGTCTATACTTCGAGTAGTTTGACATCGCGGGGCTTTGATGAAACAATCCTAAGATGGGATTGCTGCGCCTGGGCCGCAATAGAATGGAAAATTAGTGCTTCTCCTCTTTGATCATCTCCGTGTAGCCTGCTGCATCCATGAGGTTATTTAATTCGGCCGGATCATTCATTTTAAGTTTAGCTATCCAGCCTTTTCCAAAGGCATCCTGATTTACAAGTTCCGGGTGCTCCTCCAGCTCTTTATTGACTTCTATGACTTCTCCACTCACAGGCGAGTAGACATCAGAAACAGACTTTACGGATTCTACCACCGCCATCGGTTCCATTTGCTTGACTTTCTTCCCTATTGCCGGAAGCTCCACAAAGACAATATCAGTAAGCAGCTCCTGAGCATGATCGGTAATGCCCATCTTAATCGTTCCGTCCCTGTTATCCATTGCCCATTCGTGTTCCTTTGAATACCTTCTGTCTGCTGGATTCGGTTTTGACATTATTCTCCCCCTTCAATCTATTTTCCTATGCCTTCAGCCCCGTTTGCCGCATATTCCGAGAACATCATTTCTGCCTTCTGTAAAAAGGCAATTCTACAATCCGCGCTCCGGCATGGTGATCACGGATCTGAATGAAAATATCCGTGCCCGGCCTGCTGTATGATACGGGCACAAAAGCCAGTCCCACCGCCTTCTGCAAGGTAGGAGTATATGTCCCCGATGTCACGACGCCCACTTCAATTGCATCCTTGAACACCTTGTACCCGTGTCTCGCTATTCCTCTTTCTTCCATCTCGAAGCCGACCAGTTTTCTGGCCAAGCCCTTTTCTTTCAGCCGCTTCAAAGCGGAACTCCCGGCAAAGTTTTTCTCCAGATTTGTTACCCACCCGTAAACGACCTCCAATGGGGTAATCGTCTCGTCCATGTCATTTCCGTATAACATCATCCCGGCCTCCAGACGCAGGGTATCCCGTGCGCCTAATCCGACAGGTTTAAGCCCGAGGTCCGTCCCGATTTCCAGGAGTTTATCCCAGATTTCTCCGATCCTCCGGCTTTCCGTATAGATCTCAAATCCGTCCTCTCCGGTGTAACCGCTGCGTGACACAAGAGCCGGTATTTTCATAACTTTCGTGTCTTTGGCATGGTAGTAAGTTAAAGATGCCAAATCATCTGACGCAAGGTTCTGAAGAATCTCCCGCGACAGGGGTCCCTGTAGATCTATCTTGCCAGTTCGATCGCTGGTATCAGCAACCTCCACATCGGATAATCCCATTGCTTTTCTCTGTGTCTCAATCCATGAGTAATCTTTGTCCTTCGTCCCGGCATTCGTAACGACCAGATAATGCTCCTCTCCCCGGCGATACACCGTTACATCATCGATGATGCCACCGTTTTCATTCGTCATGACGCTCAGCTTGATCTGTCCGATGGCCTGTCCTTCTATATTTCTGCTCAATACCCATTGCAAGAGCTCAAATGCCTGAGGTCCTTTGACCTCAATCTCTCCCATATGGCAGATGTCAAATAGTCCCGCTTTCATCCTGGTTGCATGGTGCTCTTCAATTACGTTGCTGTATTGAACCGGCATGGCCCAGCCGCCGAAATCAATTATTTTCCCGCCGAGCGTGACGTGACGATCATAGAGTGGGGTTTTCTTCATTGACGGTTCTCCTCCGGGATGTGGACAGGCTTGTATAGTGCAAGTCCTGTCCGTCAAGCTGGTTCGATTAAAGAGCCTTTTTATGATTTAAAACCAGTACTTGTAGTAAATGAGGGACCAGATTACGAGAATAAAAATTACGAAGAAAAATACTTGTTTTCTTGAAAACCGTAGATCTTGCAACGAGATTCTTGCGATTTTTGCAGATTGTCCATTTCGATTCAATGGGATACTGTCAGCAGGAGCAGAGAGTAGCTTTTCCTATATGCTGCCCGGTTCACCCAATGGCAGGATAAGTAACATAGGCCAGACTATATTTCAAGACATAAAAAATTTTGCGACTGCTCCTTTTATGTGCGGGAGAAATAAGCTCTGAAACACGGATAAGAAAAGGGAATATCAGATATTTCGGGAAATCCCATTACCGTTAACTGCTTTCATCTTTCCAAAAGTCCTTTCAAAGAACTTTTGTTTTTGTCTCGGGATGTGTCGTACACCTTCGTAATCGATGATCAACTTACCTGCAAGGTGGTCAATCTCATGTTGTGCGACACGGGCAACATAATCTTTATAGCCCTTGTTTATCTTTCGCCCGGTTATATCAAACGCCTTGACTTTGATTTCAGGATATCTACTCACTTCCACCTGGATTTCCGGGCATGAGAGACATCCTTCAGTCATGGTCACAATTTCACCACGGGTTTGAGTAATACGGGGGTTGATCAAGAGCTCGTAATCACCCTCACTCTTTGACCAGCCGTTCTCATTGAATCCTTTGTTTCTGAAGATAATTATTTTTTTACTTATGCCGATCTGCGGAGCGGCCAAACCTGCAGCTTCATCCATGGACAGGAAGGCGTCGACGAGGATTCTAATCTCCTTTTTTATTTTCTCATCGAAGGGAGCCCGTATATCCTCACATAGTCTCCTTAATAGAAGGGCTTCCTCCTCATTAATCTTTTCATCCTTCCACAGCGTGAGAACTCTTACATCAGACATCACTTTCCCCGTTACAAGTTTTAAGTATTTATATAGCATCCCGCACCCATTATTTCAAGTTTCTTGCGATCTTCAAATACCCTTGATAATTTTACGGATGTCTGCTAATTTTTATTGATTAGAGAGACTTGGGAAACCATTTATAATGACAGAAGAAGCAAGAGTGCAATCTTGATAAATGCCATCGTAACACACAAGGCAAGGCAGGAATTTGCCAGACTGATGAAATTTGAAAGCGGAGGGCCACCGATCACAGATTACGGTAACTCGAAGAAACTACCTCTCCTGTACATACACATCCCCTTCTGCGAAAAACTATGTCCCTACTGTTCTTTCCACCGCGTCGTCTTTGACAGCGCCCTTTGTCGCGATTACTTCAAGGCCCTCAGGAAAGAAATCATGCTCTATAAGGGCAAGGGGTATGATTTCAGCGGCATCTACGTGGGAGGAGGAACACCGACCATCCTCGTAGAAGAGCTCGAGGAGACGCTAAAGCTGGCGCGGCAATGTTTTTCCATTCGGCAAATCTCCGTAGAGACAAATCCGAACCATCTCACAGATGAAACTATCTCCGCTCTCAAGCGCGCCGGCATAAACCGGCTCTCTGTAGGAGTCCAAAGCTTTGACAATCAACTGCTTCGGGATATGGACAGATATGACAAGTACGGGAGTTGCGAGGCCATTACTCAAAGGCTATCGCAGACCTTGGGGCAGTTTGATACTCTCAACGCGGACATGATATTCAATTTCCCTTCCCAGACCATGACCATGCTGGAGAGGGATCTGGACATTCTTATGGATATAGGGATAGACCAGATCACATACTACCCCCTCATGGTTTCAGATTCGACCCGTCAGGCGATCGGTGAAAAGTTCGGGTATGTCGACTACGCAAAAGAGGAACAATTTTACCACCGGATTACAGAACGCCTGATACCGGCATACCGGCACTCGTCTGCGTGGTGCTTTTCAAAAAATGCCGCCATGATAGACGAATATATTGTCGATTATGATGAATATGCCGGGATCGGGAGCGGATCTATCGGCTATTTGAACGGTATATGCTATGCCAACACCTTTAATATTGCGGAATACATCTCGCAGGTCAACCGCGGTGAAATTCCTATTATGGCCTCCCGATCCTTCCAGCTCAAGGATCAATTGCGCTATGATTTCCTCATGAAACTCTTCGGCATGAATATGGATATACAGGCATCGCAGGCAAAGTTCGGCGGGATTTTTTATCGGGCTCTCTGGTTTAATATTCTTGCTTTTATCCTTGCAGGTGCTTTACAGTATCGCCCCTCCCATCTTCACCTGACGAAGCGGGGATCTTATCTCTGGGTGATCATGATGAGGGAGTTTTTTATCGCAGTTAATAACTTTCGTGATTTTTGCCGGTCTGGATAGTATTATAGGTACAAAATATCATATTTATTTCGCCGCATCGTGACACATGACAAAACAAAAGCTCGATGACCACAGAATGACATTATTGAGGGGCCTCCCCAAGATTGACGAGATAATACTTTCTCTGGGAAAAAAGGAGGCATTTGCAGGAACCCCAAAATATGTCGTCAAGTCTATCTGCCGATCGGTTGTGGAAGAACTGAGGCAGGAGATCCTGAATAAACAGATGGATGTGAAAGGAATGCGCCTGCCCACGGCGGGAGAGGTCGTTGATAAAGTTATGCGCATCATCAATGGGCTTCATCAGTACAAACTTCGCAAAGTAGTAAATGCAACAGGCGTAATTTTGCACACCAACCTGGGCAGAGCGCCCTTATGCGCCGATGCCCTGCAGAGGCTCATGGAAATAGCGGGGGGATATTCGAATCTGGAATATGACCTTGTAAAAGGGGAGAGAGGCCTCCGTTATGACCATGTGCAGAAGATTCTCTGCGAGCTATCCGGTGCGGAAGATGCTTTAGTCGTCAATAACAATGCCGCTGCCGTTCTGCTTGCGCTCAACACCCTTGCGGAGGGAAAGCAGGTCATTGTATCGAGGGGAGAGCTTGTTGAAATTGGAGGTGAATTCCGCATACCGGAAGTCATGGAAAAAAGCGGGGCATGTCTTTATGAAGTGGGAACGACCAACCGAACCCGCCTTAAAGATTATGAAAAGGCCATTGGCCCGGAAACAGCGCTCATCCTGAAAGTCCACACAAGTAATTTCAGAATTATTGGCTTTACGGAAGATACGGATCTCGCCTCACTTGTTGCCCTGGGAAAAAACTACGGCATACCTGTGATGTATGATCTGGGCAGCGGCTGTTTCGCAGAGCTGGATCGTTACGGTCTGGAGAGAGAACCTACGGTCCGCGATGTGCTGGCAACGGGTGTTGGCGTCGTGACCTTCAGCGGCGATAAACTTTTAGGCGGCCCTCAGGCGGGCGTCATTCTCGGACAGAAGGACATTCTGCAGAAAATCAAGAAGAATCCCCTCAATAGGGCCCTTCGCATCGACAAGTTGACTCTGGCTGCGTTAGAGGCGACATTGATGCAATATCTGCAACCGGAAATGGCCGTAAAGCGTCTCAGGGTTCTCATGGCATTGACAGAAAAGCTCGCGGATGTCACCAAGCGGGCCAAGAAACTTCTGTCTATGTTGAGAAAAGAGCATTTTGAAGGGCTGGCTATCTCCGTGACAAAAGGATTTTCCATGTCAGGAGGGGGTTCCCTTCCCGCCCAAGAGATTCCCACAATGCTCCTCAGTATCGTATCGACGCACATGTCGCCGAGCAGCCTTGAGGAACGCCTGAGGCAGCTCGATGTTCCGATAATAGCACGCATTGCAGAAGACGAGGTTCTCTTTGACATGAGAACTATAGAGGAGGGAGAATTCCCATATATAAGGGACGGGCTAAAAAAAATCACCTCATCATGAGAGATAAACCGATGAGTTCTCAGGAACGAAAAAGCGATGAATTCATCGTTGCTTCTCATGAAGCGGGGTTAAGGCTTGACATCTATCTTTCCCTTAAGGATTTAGGTTTATCCCGCTCTCAGGTCAAGAAGTCCGTAGATGATGGACTTGTCCGGGTGAACAGTTTCCATAGCAAGGTCAGTCACCGGTTAAGGCCCGGAGATATTGTAGAGATCGATAAACGGGAACCAGTAGCCTGCCGTGCTTTACCGCAAGACCTTCCCCTGGCCATCGTTTACGAAGATCAGCATATCCTGGTGGTTGACAAACCGGCTGGAATGGTTGTCCACCCGGCGGCGGGACATGTTCAGGATACCATGGTGAATGCTATCCTTCACCATTGCCAGAACCTTTCCGGAATTGGCGGCATCCTGCGACCGGGAATCGTCCATCGTCTGGACAAAGGAACTTCGGGATTGCTGGTTGTGGCCAAATCGGATGAAGCGCACCAGGGGTTGGCCGATCAGTTCAAGCGGCACGAAGTTGAAAAAACGTACAAAGCCCTCGTCTATGGCAATCCAAAGGAAGATGAAGGCGTAATAGACGTGCCTGTGGGGAGGCATCCAGTGGATCGAAAGAAGATGTCTACGAGAAGCCGGCGGAGCAAAGAGGCGATTACACGCTGGCGGGTGCATGAACGGTTTGGCATGACAGCCATGTTAGACGTGGACATCGTAACGGGGAGAACACACCAGATCAGGGTTCACCTGAGCGCTTTGGGTCATCCTGTGGTCGGCGACAGCGTATACGGCAACCCCAAAAGGGCCGATGCTGTTCACAACACTTTTGTGAGATCAAAGCTGAAAGCAATGAAACGGCAGGCCCTCCATGCGGCAAGGATCGGGTTTGTTCATCCTGTTACCTCACAGGATATGGTATTTACATCTCCCCTGCCGGCTGACATGGCAGAATTAGCGGATTTTCTCAGAAGATATGCGCAGGTATAGTCCATGCATCTGGAGAGTATTACCATGGATCAGTCAAAATATCCTACTAAGGACTTCTATCCTTTTAATTTACCCGTTTTTCAGGAGACGAAACGCATAACCTTCAACGCTCCCGTCACTTTTTTTGTAGGTGAAAACGGATCGGGCAAATCAACCTTATTACAGGCTCTGTCCCGCTCATGCGGCATTCACATATGGCAAGAGGCGGAAAGAACCCGCTACAATAATAATCCATATGAAAATAAATTCTGCGATAACCTGATAATTGAATGGTCAGACGGCAGCGTGCCAGGCTCCTTCTTCGGTTCCGACATTTTTCATCACTTCACGCAGATCCTGGACGAGTGGGCATCAGCGGATCCTGGCCAACTCAGGTATTTCGGCGGTAAATCCCTGATCACCCAGTCTCATGGCGAATCTCTCATGTCGTTTTTCAGATCACGTTATCAAATCAAAGGTCTCTATCTGTTAGACGAGCCGGAGACGGCGCTGTCTCCCCGCAGTCAGCTTGCACTGCTTGAATTATTGACGGAGACGAGCGCCAAGGATCATGCCCAATTCATTATTGCAACCCATTCCCCGATACTGCTTGCGTGTCCTGACGCATTGATATACAGTTTTGATTACAGTCCTGTAAGACAAATACTATACGAAGAAACAGAGCACTATAAGATTTACAGGGACTTTCTGGAAAACAGGACCAATTACTTAAAGTAACCAGCATAGATCTCGAAGCAGGGATTGCCAAGGGACGACGAGGCATCGTATCGTTAGATTCATCAAGTGAGGATGAGGAAGTCAAATAGGGATAAAAGTACGAGCCCGCCTGCGGCATTTTGGGATATTGACTTATTCTATTGAAAATATCATCATATAATCCTCACCGAAAAAGTATAAACATGAAAGATCAGGAAAAAACAAAAGAGCAACTGATAAAAGAGATCAATGACCTGCGCGCCCGTGTTGCAGAACTGGAAGAATCGGACGCCGAGCGCAGGCAGGCAAAGGAGGCTCTCTCACAAAGTCTGGAAAAGTTGAAAAGAGCAACAGGGTTTATCATCGATGTCATAGTCATGGTCGTTGAGACAAGGGACCCATATATGGCTGGACATCAAAAAAGGGTGGCGGACCTTGCCCGCTCTATTGCAGCGGAAATGAATTTATCAAGGGAGATCATTGACGGCATCGGTATGGCCGGCTTAATCCATGATTTGGGAAAGATATCCATACCGGCGGAAATTCTTGGACAACCCCGTCAACTCACTGACGTCGAATATAGTCTTGTAAAAACTCACCCTGAGATAGGTTATCAAATATTGAAGGACATAGACTTTTACAGGCCTGTTGCCCTTATTGTCTATCAGCATCATGAGCGGATGAACGGTACCGGCTATCCACAAGGCATCAAGGGAGAAGATATCCTTCCGGAGGCGAGAATCCTGGGAGTGGCCGATGTTGTTGAAGCAATATGCAGGCATCGGCCTTACAGGCCTGCATCGGGAATAGATAAGGCTTTGAAAGAAATCTCTCAATACAGCGGTGTTCTCTACGATCCGGAAGTGGTTGATGCCTGCACAAGACTCTTCAGTGAAAAAGGGTTCAGATTTAAATCCCGTTAGAATTGATAGATAGTGGGAACATGGCGTTTGACGAAGTCTGCAAGGTCAAGTCCTCGCCGGAAACGCATCCCGCGAACGCCGCCTCGTAAATGCATAAAGGGGCGCTGCAAAGATTTTATCTTTGCCGGAAACATCACTCTTGCAATTAATAAGCTAATGTTTAGGTTTTCAAGAAAAGGCCCTGTAGAATATTTGGAGGCCACCGCACTTACGGCTTGCGATTTCCTGACCCATGCTTTTTGCACCCGCCACGGCGGCATTAGTGAGGGCAATTTTGTCAACCTCAATTTCAGTTCGCCAGAAGGAGACAGCAAGGAGAATGTCCGCAGTAACTGGAAAATTCTCGCCGAAGCTTTCAATCTCGAGATGGCACAGTTTTTTGTGGTCAATCAGGTTCATGGGGAAAAGATTCTCACTATTGATCGTCCTCTTGCCGACCTTGTCGTTCATGAACCTCCTCAATTTGATGCCATCATAACCGATCAGCCGGGAGTTGCAATTGGCATAAAAACAGCGGATTGTGTGCCCATTATCTTTGTTGACAAGGTCAAGCGAATCATCGCAGTCGCCCATGCAGGCTGGAGGGGAACCTCTCTCTCGATTGCCGCAAAGGTTGTGGATACCCTTATTACAGGATTTGCCTGCCGTGCAGACGACATTATCGCTGCAATCGGTCCGGCTATCGGCCCCTGTTGCTATCAGGTGGATGCGCCAGTTTTTAACGCCATGAGAGGACACAAAGATCGGGAGTCTTTTTTTTCTCCCGGCCGGGAGAAGGGAAAATGGATGCTTGATCTTTCTCTTGCCAACAGGCTGCAAATCATCGGCAAGGGTATCCCCGATAGAAATATATACATGGCAGACTGCTGCACTTCCTGCAATAGAGATATATTCTACTCCCACAGAGGCGAGGCAGGAAATACAGGAAGACAGCTCAACTTCATTATGCTCACGGTTTCATAAAAAATTGGATTCATTACATTCAAGAGCTTCCTAAGTATTGGTTCAGGTAAGAGACTTGAACCGACAAACTGCTTCTGGTTCTTGCGGCCGCAGTCTATGCAAAGGCGGGGAACATAATTACACGCGTTGCGGCAGTTACTTTTAGAGAAGTTCAAGGTCTTTTCGCTCCGGTCTCAAAAAATGCTATTTAAAAAGTGCTTGACATGGAGGAACGGGTGATATAAATTACGCAAAAATCATAGAGAGGCTGAAATAAAGTCCTTCCTTTTGGATTGTCTCAAGAACCCAATTTAACAACTCATTACTAATCCAAGTTATTCTTTATATACTTCGTTGTATGTTAATTCTGCCATATCTTTCATATCTTTTGTTAATAAGTGTGGTTTGAACTGGGAGTCGGGAGCTTTGGTTATTATTTTTCAAAACTAATAGATAGAGGTGCGAACAAGAGAATTAATTATGAATATCGAAGAAATTAAAAGATTGCCAATCAGTGAACTTACAAGCATGGCAAAAGATTTGAGTGTCGCCGGCGCGAGCGGTATGAGAAGACAGGATCTGATCTTTGCGATATTGCAAACTCAAGCCGAAAAGAACGAGAGCATAACAGGGTCGGGAGTGCTGGAAATCCTTCCTGACAGCTTTGGCTTCCTCAGGGCCGTAGATTACAATTATCTCCCGAGCCCTGATGACATCTACATCTCGCCATCGCAAATCCGGAGATTCAGCCTCCGGACCGGTGATACAGTATCAGGTGAGGTCAGGCCGCCGAAGGATGGTGAAAAATATTTCGCCCTCCTCAAGGTAGATACGGTCAATTTTGAAAGTCCCGAAGCTGCCAGAGATAAGATACTGTTTGACAATCTCACACCCCTATACCCGGAGCAGAAGGTGAACCTTGAAGCTGATCCGGAAAATTTTTCGACAAGGATCATGGATCTTTTCACCCCCATCGGAAAAGGCCAGAGAGCGCTGATTGTTTCGCCGCCGCGGGCAGGAAAGACCGTGCTCCTTAAAGATATCGCCCACAGCATTTCAACAAACCACGAAGAAGTCATTCTAATGGTTCTTTTAATTGATGAGCGACCGGAAGAAGTTACCGACATGCAGCGCAGTGTAAATGGAGAAGTAATATCGTCAACATTTGACGAACCGGCCACACGGCATGTCCAGGTCGCAGAAATGGTGATTGAAAAGGCAAAGCGTCTCGTCGAACATAAAAAGGATGTGGTGATCCTTCTCGATAGCATCACCAGGCTCGCCAGGGCTTATAACACTGTTGTTCCGCCAAGTGGTAAGGTCTTATCCGGCGGTGTTGATTCTAACGCCCTGCATAAACCGAAACGATTCTTCGGCGCTGCCAGAAATATAGAAAATGGCGGCAGTCTGACCATCATTTCCACGGCCCTCATCGATACGGGAAGCAGAATGGATGAAGTTATTTTTGAAGAATTCAAGGGTACGGGTAATATGGAACTTCACCTGGACCGCAGGATTGCAGACAGAAGAGTATTCCCTGCCTTTGACCTCATTCGCTCCGGCACAAGAAAAGAGGAACTCCTGATACCCAAGAATAACCTTAATAAGATATGGATTTTGAGAAGGCTTCTGCAGGAAATGAACCCCGTAGAGGCAATGGAATTTATCGTCGACAAGATACGCAAGACGGAAACTAACCAGGCCTTTTTAAATTCCATGAATCAGTAAGAACCATTGATTTTAGGGGGCGTGAATTCGCGCCCGTCAGCATGCTGCAGAGGAGGATAATAGCAAACGATGAAGGAAGGTATTCACCCGGAATATGCGAAGACGACAATCACCTGTGCGTGCGGAAATGTGATTGAGACAAAGGCCACCAAGAAGGACATAAGAGTTGAGATATGTTCTCAGTGCCATCCCTTTATAACAGGTAAACAAAAAATTATGGATACGGCTGGTCGGGTGGAACGATTCAAAAAGAAATATGCCGCTGTTGAAGCGAAGAAAAAATAGTGGCAAATCTGTCTGAATTTATGCGATTATCCATTACGGATAGAAATTTGAGAGGAAAATATTCGACGTAATTACCCCTCCCCCGATGGGACATTTCCGCTGACCAGTCCATTGTTGCCCGTCAGTCCTTTGGCAGCGCGACTTCTGTATATTTCAATGTATTAGATTCGACCGCAAAAATCTGGCCTTCTATTCCCAGCGCATTTTATTATGTGAAAAGAAATTATGTTTAAAAGACTGAAAGATATTGAAACAAGATATGAAGACCTGGAAGGGTTGCTAAGTAATCCGGATGTGGTCAGCAAGCCGAGCGTCTACCAGAAATATGCCAAGGAGCATGCTGATTTTCATGACCTTGTGGAAACATACAGGGAGTATGAAAAAACGAACGCCCGCATCGAAGAAGACCAGACTCTCCTTCGTGGAAATGATGATGAGTTAAAAGAAATAGTCAAGGAAGAACTGCCGCAACTCAAGGAGAAATTGGAGCGCCTGGAGAATAAACTGAAACTTCTCCTCCTTCCCAAAGACCCGAACGATGACAAGAATGTGTTTCTCGAAATCAGGGCCGGAACCGGCGGTGATGAGGCGGGGCTCTTCGTGGGAGATCTTTTCCGCATGTACGCCCAGTATGCAGAAATGCGCAGATGGAAGGTGGATGTTATAAGCAGCAATCCGGCAGGTGGCATGGGTGGATTCAAGGAAATCATCGCCCTTATAGAAGGTAAGGGTGCATACAGCGTCTTGAAATACGAAAGCGGTGTACATCGCGTGCAGAGAGTTCCCGTTACAGAATCCCAGGGACGGATTCACACCTCCGCAGTTACTGTAGCTATTCTTCCCGAGGCAGAAGATGTGGAGGTCAATATTGATTCTAATGATTTGAGGATTGATGTCTATCGTTCCACCGGCCACGGAGGACAGAGTGTCAATACGACGGATTCCGCCGTCAGGATCACCCATTTGCCCACAGGCCTTGTTGTAACCTGCCAGGATGAGAAATCCCAACACAAGAATAAAGCGAAGGCCTTGAAGGTTCTGAGGGCCAGGCTTCTGGATAGTATGGTGCAGAAGCAGAATGCCGAGATTTCCGAATCAAGAAAAACCCAGGTGGGGAGCGGCGATCGGAGCGAACGTATCAGGACATATAATTTCCCCCAGGGGAGGGTTACGGATCACCGAATCGGCCTGACGCTTTACAACCTGGAGTCACTTCTCGATGGCAATATTCAGCCGATCATTGACGCCCTAGCGACACATTTTCAGTCAAAGGCACTCCAAGAATCCATTAGTTAATCCTGCCTTATTTTGTTTGTGGATGACCTTAACGTAATCAGCGAAATGAATATTTTGAATGCCCTGAACGAAGCGGTACATGTTCTTAAGAGTTGCGGTTGTGAGACACCCAGGCTCGACGCAGAAGTGCTCCTATCCGCCTGCTTGAAGAAGGATCGCACGCGTTTTCATATCGATCGTGAACAATCGTTAACAGAAAAGGATTTTCAGGAATTTCGGCGATGCATTGAACGGCGAAGGTGTGGAGAGCCGGTTGCTTATATCGTGGGGAGAAAGGAGTTCTGGTCGCTTCCATTCGAAGTCAACAGCCATGTCCTCATACCCCGGCCGGAAACAGAAATTCTTGTTGAAGAAGTGCTGAAGGTTTGTTCAGGCCTAAAAGCAAGAAAATTAAGAATCCTGGAAATCGGCACGGGAAGCGGGGCAATCAGTGTTTCGCTGGCACATGAGCTAAAGAACGCGCAAATCGTGGCCACAGACATTTCGCAGGATGCAATTAATATAGCTTCGAGGAATGCAGAAATAAATAATGTCCTAAATCAAATTTCTTTTCTATGGGGAAATTTATTTGAACCTGTGTCAGGAAAATTTGATATTATAGTTTCCAATCCGCCTTACATATCAAAAGAGGAATATGACCGATTACCCATAGGGGTTCGAGATTTTGAGCCGGAATTGGCGCTTCTTTCCGGCGCCGATGGAACGGCATTTCACAGGGAGATCATCAAGGCAGGGGGCATCTATCTAAAGCCGGGGGGCTGGACTTTCATGGAAATAGGGGCTGGACAAAAGGACCGTGTTGAATATATGTTGAATGAATCCAACCTTTATGACAATATTGCTTTCAGGGCCGACTATGCCGGCATCGAACGAGTTTCTGTTGCAAGGAGAGTATTGACCGGTGGATAAGATTATCATAGTTGGTGGTGAGAAGCTCCGCGGCGATGTACACATCAGTGGGGCCAAGAATGCCTCTCTTCCCATCATGGTTTCAGCGCTTTTGGCGCCAGGCTGGAGCACATTCCTCAACGTTCCTAATCTTGTTGACATCAAGACGATCAAGAAGCTTCTCAGAAATCTAGGGGCCAAAATTGAAGGAGAAGGGACTGTAAGGATCAATACAGAAAATATCAGTAATTGTGAGGCCCCATATGATCTTGTCAAGACCATGAGGGCATCCGTCCTCGTCCTCGGACCGCTCGTAGCAAGAATAGGTGTGGCAAGGGTTTCGCTTCCGGGGGGATGCGCCATAGGAGCGAGGCCGGTCAATCTTCATATAAAAGCCCTCCAGGATTTAGGTGCAGAAGTGGAACTGAAGGATGGCTATATGGAAGCGAAGGCGCGGAGATTGAAGGGCGCCACTATTTACTTTGACATTCCTACAGTCACAGGAACGGAAAATATCATGATGGCTGCCTGCCTGGCTGACGGAACTACTCTTCTGAAAAATGCAGCCAGAGAGCCCGAAGTCGTCAATCTTGCCGATGTCTTGAATGGCATGGGAGCGAAGATCACCGGAGCCGGCACAGACACGATAAGGATAGACGGTGTCGAGCAAATGCACCCTGTCGAAGCCACCGTTATTCCCGACCGGATCGAGGCAGGCACTTTCATGATAGCCGTGGGCATGACGGGCGGAGATGTCAGAATAATGGGATGTGAACCTGTTCACGTCGAAGCGCTGACCCTGAAGCTGAGAGATGCCGGAATGGAAATCACCCCCTTCGATGGAGGCATCAGGGCCACGTCTAAAAAAAAGATAAAAAGCGTCGATATAAAAACACTCCCCTACCCGGGATTTCCCACTGACTTGCAGGCCCAGATAATGGCTCTAATGTCGGTGGCCAATGGCCTGAGCGTCATAACAGAGACGGTTTTTGAAAACAGATTTATGCACGTGAGTGAATTGATGAGGATGGGAGCCGATATTCTGATTCATGGAAACAGCGCCATGGTAAAGGGAATCCCAAAACTCAAAGGGGCTCCGGTCATGGCCACGGACCTCCGGGCCTCCGCTTCCCTGATCCTCGCGGGATTGGCGGCGGAAGGAAAGACGGAGCTGTCCAGGGTTTATCATATAGACAGAGGATATCAGGAAATCGAAAAGAAATTTTCCGCCATAGGCGCCAATATAAAAAGGGTTTCCGGCTAAGATGAAAATTATCCGCACTGACCAAGTTAGCTTCGAGAACATATTCCAGCAGATTAAGAATCGCGGCTGGTTCGATGAGGACATCTGGAAACAGGTGAAGATAATTGTGGAAGATGTCCGCAAGAGAAAGGACAAAGCCCTTTTTACATATACGAAAAAGTTTGATAAGTGGATTCCGACTGCGGATACCATAGAAGTAACATCTCCCGAAATAAAAAAAGCCGTAGCTGTGGTCAAAGCGGAAGAGCTTGCGATCCTCAAGCTTTCAGCGAAGCGGGTGGAAAGATTCCATCGCAGACAGGTAATTAAAAACTGGTCTGTTTGTGATGAAGCGGGCATTGAACTGGGACAGCGCATATCGCCCTTGGAGCGCGTCGGCATCTATGCCCCCGGAGGTCTTGCCTCGTATCCCTCTACCGTAATCATGGCGGCTGTTCCGGCAAAGATCGCGGGCGTTCCTGAAATCATCCTGGTTACACCCGCAAAAGACGGAAAAGTGAATCCCTTGATAATTGCCGCTGCGAAGCTTGGCGGCGTCACACGTATATTCAAGATAGGAGGCGCCCAAGCCATAGCCGCTCTCGCAAGCGGCACGGAATTAATTCCAAGAGTGGATAAGATCGTTGGCCCCGGCAATGCCTATGTAACGGCTGCCAAGATGATGGTTTACCAGTGGTGCTGGTGCGGAATCGACATGGCTGCCGGCCCCAGCGAGATTCTTATCATAGCTGACGCATCGGCAAATGCCTCTTATGTCGCAGCTGATCTCCTTGCCCAGGCGGAACATGATGAAATGGCGAGCGCCATTCTTCTCACCCCGCATGAAGCTTTTGCCAGGAAGGTGGCTTCTGAAGTTGCTCTTCAATTAGATGGCCTGAAAAGAAAAACCATTGCCTCACGCGCTCTGACAGACTTCGGCGCCATTATTGTAACCAGAGATATTGCAGAGGCGACAAGAATCGCCAACCGGTTCGCCCCGGAACATCTGGAATTGATGGTCAAGAAGCCAAAGGAAATACTGGCTAAAATAAAACATGCCGGCGCCGTCTTTCTGGGGCACAATACACCGGAGACCCTCGGAGATTATATCGCCGGGCCTAATCACATCCTTCCCACAGGGGGAACGGCAAGATTTTCATCTCCCCTGGGGGTTTACGACTTTGTGAAGCGAAGCAGTGTTCTTTTCTTCTCGAAAGAGTCCCTGCAGAAGTATGGAAAGCGGGCGGCAAGATTTGCTGACATGGAGGGGCTTGAGGCGCACGGAAAGTCAATTACCGTAAGGATGCCGCCAAAAAAGCCTTGACAAAAAGTCTCCGATGGCTAAGATGACCAGCGTTGTTCTGATCTGTATTTGTTTTCTTTTACTGTCTATGTTCTCTTCTGAGCGGGCGTAATTCAGCGGTAGAATGTCAGCTTCCCAAGCTGGACGTCGTGGGTTCGACTCCCATCGCCCGCTCCAACTTATCCCTATAATTACATATACTTACTAAAATTTCATACCTCGCTTTTTAGAGTCAGAACAGAGTCAAAATTTCTCAGCCAATTTTCCCTTTTCGCACTTATTTTTTTTCGATATCATTACCTTATATCGAGTTGTTAAATCAGGCCCGCCAAATCTTTCATAAAAGAAGCAACGTTATCCATAATCTTCTTTGCACGTTCTTCGCTATATTGCTCATGTATATGCATTGCATAGTTCCTCCATGAATCTTTTAAGAAACGAAAATGAGTACACACTTCAGAATAACTGTGTTGAACTTGTTTCCAGTCAGAACCATGGGAAGAGAATGATATGTCCTTTACGGCCTTTTCGATTTGATCTATAATGTTTTGCCAGTTGGTTCTAGTAAATTCTATGTTAAATTTCTTTGCCAACTCGTTGAGGCCCGCCTCTAAAATACGCATAAGATGGAATACGCAAGCACTATACCGATCTAACGCAAAACATTGATGGGCTTCATCTATTTCATAAGAAATAGAGATGAATTTATCCAAAACAGATTTATCAAAAATGATATCTTGATCTAAATACACTGCTTTATTCGCTGGAATAATAAGGCAGGTAACATCTTTTATTTCATAGCCATAAGAACGCCCAAATTCTTCTAAAAAACGATACGCTTGCTTATATGTAGTTTCGCTCTTCTTGAGTGCTGGTATAATAGTTGTCTCTAATAAATGACTCGGATAATCCATGCCTATCTCTTTGAAAATTTTCAAAGTCGCTTCGCTGTACCTTATTAACTGTCTCCTATCTTCTTCGGTTAGAGGCGAATTTTCTGTTAATCCATTTACAATTGGACCTAAAGCGACCATTTCTAACTCATTTAGTCTGGTGCTCATATTAAATACTGCCTGTAATTTTGCTCTTATCATTTCATCCCCAAAATAGATTATCCCTTGAAACTTTTTTGGTATCCGGAATGTATTCGCAAAAACATTTCTCTTTTATGATAGAATTATACATTATCGGCCTCCTGTGTCGAGCCGATAATCACGTTAACTTTTTCCTACATTGGATTCATCAATCTTAATCACCTTGCCCGTATCTTTATATATACTTCTCAGGTCATCCGACTCCATATTAAAATATCTTTCAAAGGCTTATGCCAGCTCAATATTTTTCACCAGGGGTTCGACCTTGTATAGTCATGAAATTGTTTCGAGGTCGTGAAAAACGGCGGCGCCCAGTTTCTCCTTTTCCGTGTCGAATATCCTTGTGCTCTTGCATCTCGCCTCTTTCGCTTCTTCGAGGAAGTATCTCAGGAGATTGAGGTCGCCGCTCTTGGGGACACCCGATTTCATATCACCTGAAATCTTCGCCAACACGGAGAGGACGCCAAAAGCATAAAGGCTCAACGTGGTCACCCGCCTCAGGAAGAATTGCCTCTCGCCCACCTTTTCTCTGTAGAAGATGATTCCCAGCAGCAGCATGCGTTTGATCGTTCGTGCATTGGCCTTGACCAGTCTCACGGCCTCCTGCACGGTCTTGTCGCCGCCATTTATGCGCCATGGCATCGCCGCAAAACTGGAAAAGAAGGCCTTCATAACGAAAGACCAGCGGGAAAACCCGTTGCGTGAGCGGCGCTCTTTCTTCAGACGTCCAAGGAGGAAGAGCGCGGGATAGACGGAATGGATTTCCGTCGTTCCCTCGAATATAGGAACGACGCGGAAGTCGCGCATCCGCTTTTCGTAGGGCTGGGTCATGAGATAGCCGGCCCCCCCGGCCACCTGCATAGCATCGTAAAGGACGTCCCAGGCCCGCGTGGAACCGTAAAGCTTGCAGTGCGATGTCTCGATCACCGGGTCTTCAGTCGGTTGGGATTCGAGAAGATTTGCGGTAAAATAATTAATGCAGGATGTGACGAACCCGTGGACCCGGGCATTGATTATTTTCTCCTGCACGAGAGGAAAATTCCGGATGGGGACGCCGAACTGGGTCCTGGCGCCAGCGCGCTTGAGCATGTCCTTCAAGGATACGTCAATGATACCGGCGGATGCGGCGCCGAGGGCGAGTCTCCCGTAGTTGAGGATGGCCAGGGCGATCTTGTAACCTTCTCCCGGTTTGCCCAGCATGTTTTCCACCGGGACGTGAACATTCTGAAATTGAATGGTGGCCGTGGAGCTGGCCCTGATGCCCATCTTGGGCATATCCTTCCCAATCTTGACTCCTTCCCATGCCGTCTCCACGATGAAGGCGCCCATGAACCCGGGATGCGCCGGGTCCATCTGGGCAAAGGCGGTGAGGCCTTGCGCATAGTTTGCATTGGTGATGTAGGTTTTCGTGCCGTTGAGGATGTAATATTTGCCATCCCCGGAGAGTTGGGCCTTCGTCTCGATATGTCTCGCATCGGAGCCGAAATTCGGTTCCGTGAGTGCGTAGGAGAAGATCATCTCTCCCGAGGCGGCGAGGGAGAGATATTGGCGCTTCTGCTTCTCCGTTCCGAATAGTTCAATGCCTTTGATGCCGATGAAGAGGTGAGCAAGAAAAACAACTGCAGAGGACAAGTCCAGGGCCGAGATTTCTTCTACAAAGCGGATGCAGTCGATAAGGCCGACGCCCAACCCGCCATAGGTTTCAGCAAGGCTGATCCCGAAGAAGCCCTTCTTTCTCATCTCCTGCAGCATATCCCCGGGGATGCGTCCTTCCTCTTCAATCTTCTGCGGGGAATGGTTTTTAAACATCTCCCGGTAGGATTGCAGCAGGGACTGAACCTTGTCCGAATCGCCCGGCATGCGGTAGGAATTAAAGGCCGTTTTGTCGAAGACGCCGTCGACCATCTTCTCCATGAAACTGCCCGATGCCATATATTGCCTCCTTTCTCTTGAGACCATGTCCGCTGCATCTCTTCGCGGAAGACAGTCCATCGATCATTTATAAATTGAGTAATTCTTTTTGGACGCATCAAGTATAAGAGGTATGCATAGGAATTTCCATCTTTTTTTGGTCAGGATTGTAATAATGATCATATACCTGCATCCGGCTGCCATCGGCCGCTCCATTTCTTAAATCCGCTCCCTGATATAAATCCCATTTTTCTCTTGCAATGGGGTTTTTTATATGTTAGAAATGCCATGAAAATCATCGTGTACGTTAGTGATGAGTGGGCTGATGCCCACTTTTTTTTTCCTAAAAGGCTGGCAAAAAAGGATGTACCATCGCTGCAGGGTCTGGCTTAGGCATGAGAGCGGTTATGCCAGGCGAGTCTGGCGCGATGCATCCTTTATTGATGTATTATGATAAATGGCTGATATGTCACTACCATACCAGGAAAAGATCAGGCAGCTCATTGAGCCCGTGATTGAATCTGAAGACATGGAGATCATCGATGTTGAATGCCTGAAAATGAAATTTCGGTGGTTGGTGCGGATTTACATTGATAAGGAGGGGGGAGTCACCGTTGGTGATTGTTCTGAAATCAGCAAACAGGTAGGTGACATCCTTGATGTTTATGATGTCCTTCCCGGCTCTTATACGTTAGAGGTTTCTTCTCCGGGTCTGGATCGGCCACTCACGAGGGACAAAGATTTCATTAAATACCGCGGATCTACCGTCCGCATCAAGACAGGCGAAAAACTGGACGGCGTGAAAAATTTTCATGGGAAACTGAATGATTATCTGGATGAAAATGGCGCGAAGACTCTGATCGTCGATGTTTCGGGGAAGACTTATCGCATACCCAGAGATATGGTGGTTAAGGCACATCTTGTTTATGAATTTTGATGCAAATATGGAGGACTCTCAATGTTACCAGAACTTAAACGTCTGATAGAGCAGATGGGTAAGGATAGAGGTATAGACAAAAGTGTCATTATAGAGGCACTGGAAACGGCCATGCTGACCGCTGCGCGGAAAAAATTGGGCCCCCAGGTCAATATCGAGGCCCACTACAACGAGGAAGTGGGAGAGGTTGAAGTATTTCAATTCAAAACCGTCGTAGACAAAGTACTGGACACTGATGTTCAGATCGCATTAGCTGAGGCACATCGAACCTTGGATGACGGAGCGGAAAGGGGAGACAGTATCGGAATTAAGATTGAAACAAACACCTTTGGCAGGATTGCCGTTCAGACTGCTAAACAAATAATCATTCAAAAAGTTAAAGATGCTGAGCGGGATAACGTTTATGATGAATACAAAGATAAGAAGGGCGAACTGGTCAGCGGCTTTGTGCAAAGATTCGACGGCGGAAATATTATCGTTAACCTCGGGCGGGCTGAAGGCGTGATACCCGCGGCGGAACAGATTTACAGAGAGACCTACAAACGGGGAGAGCGAATTCGGGCTTACGTGTGCGATGTAAAAAAAATATCCAAAGGACCTCAGATCATCCTCTCCAGGACCCATCCTAGTTTCCTCAAGGCGCTTTTTGAAGTGGAAGTGCCGGAGATATCCGAAGGTTTAATCGAAATTGTAAATGTTGCAAGAGAACCGGGAAAACGGACCAAGATTTCCGTTAGAACAAAGGATAAAGATATTGATCCGGTGGGTGCATGCGTCGGCATGAGAGGCTCCCGCGTGCAAAGCGTAGTACAGGAATTGAAGGGAGAAAAGATAGACATTGTTCCCTATTCCGTCGATAACGCTACCTATGTCTGCAGTGCCCTCTCACCGGCCAAGGTTAACCGGGTTCTTATGGATGAGGACAGCCGTTCCATGGAAGTAATAGTCCCTGACGATCAGCTCTCTTTAGCAATCGGGAAGAACGGACAGAATGTAAGGCTGGCGGTCAAATTGACGGGGTGGAAGATCGACGTTAAGAGTGAATCCATGGCTGCTTCACAGGAAGCAGAAGGATTCAAATCCCTCATTAAAATTCCCGGCATCGGCGAGGCCATGGCGGAGAGGCTTTACAATGAAGGCTTCAAGAGCATTGCCATGATCGCCACTACAGATACTGAGATGCTGTCAGCGATTCAGGGTGTGGGAGAAAAGAGCGCGTCACAATGGATTGAAGCGGCAGTTAAGATTATCGATGAAGAGACAGCAGAACAGAAGAGCTCCTGAGAGGGGGCGAAAATTGAGGGGAAAGCCCTCAAAGACGAGCTTTATGAAAAGGCACATTTCTACAACCATTACATGTGAGGGTCTCAAGAATGTCTAAGAAAAGAGTCTACGAGTTAGCCAAGGAATTGGGTATCGACAGCAAGGAGCTGATATCTCGTTTGGAAAAATTCGGCATTGCCGTAAAGTCTCATTCGAGTACTCTGGAAGACGCAGATGTGGAGAAGATACAGAAGGAATTGCTATCAGGTGAACCACATGAAATGGTCGAGCAAAGAATAAAGTCCACAATCATAAGAAGGCGGGCGGTTCGTCCAGTTGCGGAAGAAATTAAAGCAGAGCCTGTCGAGGCCGAAATTCCCGTAACGCCTGAAGAAAAGAAGATTGATTCAGCAGTCCCAAAAGAGGCTAAGAAAGAGAAGGCCGGCCCCAAAGAAGTACAGACAAAGGTGACCGCTCCTGCTGAAAAGGCGCCAAAGAAAACTGTTCCTGAGGAAGCAATGCCGCCTAAAGTTGCCAAGCCGGAAGAACCCGCCGTCAAAGACATAAAGGTGGAAAGCCAGACGAAGCCGGCTGATGCAGTTGAAGAAATTTCAAAGAAGCCCAAGAAGACGATTGAGTTGGTTGAAAAAAAGCCTGCACCTCCGTCAGTAACTCCTCCAGCGACCCCGGAAGCAAGAGAGGCGCCTCAAAGAGAGGATAAGAAAGAGGCAGTATCTGCTCAAGCACCCAAGGAAGCCGCTCTTGAGGTCAAGAAAGTGCCGGCTCAGAAGCCGGCACTAAAGATCGTAAAGGAAATCATCCCTCCCAAGGCGGGGGAAAAACCGGCTAAGTGGGAGCCCGAAAAGGCCAAGATAAAGGGCAAAAAACCTGTTGAAGTCGTGATGGAAGAACTGCCATCTGCAAGGAAAAAGGCTTTTATCAAGAAACTCGTAGATAAGAAAGACAGGCGCGAGGACTCAGATAGAGAAGAGAGGGTTATTAAGTGGAAGGATGGAAAAAGGCAGGTCGCTGCCAAAATGAAAAAGACGGTCATTACCACCCCGAAGGCAATAAAAAGGAGGATAAAGGTGGGTGAAGTAATAACCGTCGGTGAGCTTGCCAAAAAAATGGGCGTTAAGGCGAGCGAAGTTATTAATAAGCTGATCGGACTCGGCTTGATGGTTACCATCAACCAGGCCATAGAGTCTGATGTTGCGACTCTCATAGCCGGCGAATTTGGATATCAGGTGGAATCAGTCGGAACTGAATATGATGAATCGCTCCAGAAAGTTGAGGCGTCTTCCGAGAACCTGAAGACCAGAGCGCCTGTCGTCACGATAATGGGGCATGTTGACCATGGGAAAACTTCTCTTCTGGATGCCATAAGGCAGACCAATGTAATCGCCGGCGAGGTGGGGGGTATTACTCAAGCCATCGGGGCATACCATGTCCACATTAAAGATAGAGATATCGTTTTCCTCGACACACCGGGCCATGAAGCCTTCACAGCCATGAGGGCCAGGGGAGCCGATGTAACAGATATTGTTGTACTGGTAGTCGCGGCTGATGATGGCGTAAAGGACCAGACTATAGAGGCCATCAATCATGCACGTGTTGCAGGAGTTCCCATAATCGTTGCCGTCAATAAGATAGACAAACCGGGGGCAGATCCGGGCAAAATCAAGCAGGTCCTCTCCGATTACAATCTCGTCTCAGAAGAATGGGGTGGTGATACCATATACTGCGAGGTATCCGCTAAGAAGAAACAAGGCATAGAAGAGCTTCTGGAAATGATTCTTCTTCAGGCGGACGTCATGGACCTGCGTGCCGACCCCAACCGGTCCGCCCGTGGCGTTATCATCGAAGCAAAACTTGATCGTGGAAGCGGGCCTGTGGCGACCGTGCTCATCGAAGAAGGCACGCTGAAAGAGGGCGACGCCTTTGTCTCCAAAACGGAATTTGGCAAGGTTAGAGCGCTGATTAACGACCAGGGGGAGAGGGTGGAAGAGGTTGGACCGTCAATGCCGGTGGAAGTAATAGGGTTTTCAAGGGTCCCCCAGGTGGGTGCGGAGTTTATATGTGTGGAGGATGAGAAAAAGGCCCGCAGCATTGGAGAATACTGGATAAGAAAAGAACGCGAACGGGAACTTTCCAAATCGTCAAAAATTACTCTCGAGCAATTATACCAAAAAATTAAAGAAGGGGTTAAGGAGCTCAACGTAATCATAAAAGGAGATGTGCAGGGCTCCATAGAGGCTATGACCGACGCCTTGAACAAACTAAGTACAGCCGATATCAAGCTTAAGATTATCCACAGTTCAACAGGCGCTATTACAGAAACGGATGTCATGCTGGCATCGGCATCCAACGCCATAATAATCGGGTTTAACGTCAGACCGGATAGCAGGGTTACGGACATTGCCGAACAAGAGGGCGTCGAAATCAAATTATATGAAGTCATTTACGACGTTATTGCGGATGTGAAAGCTGCCATGGAAGGCCTCCTCGAACCTGTTTATAAGGAGACGGTAATTGGGCGAGCGGAAGTAAGAGAATTGTTCAAAGTACCAAAAATTGGGGCCATCGCCGGAAGCTATGTGACTGGTGGCAAGATTGCAAGAAATGCAAATCTCAAATTGGTGCGAGAAGGGGTGCAGATTTACGATGGCAAGTTACTCTCCCTCAGGAGGTTCAAGGACGACGTCAAAGAAGTGATGGAAGGATTTGAATGTGGTATCGGAATAGAGGGCTTCAATGACATCAGAGTAGGTGATGTCATCGAGGCTTATATTAATGAGCAAATAGAAAGAAAACTCTGAGACAGCAACCAGGAGAAAAATGCGAAATTCTAAGAACCTAAGCAGTAAAAAATCCAGGGAAACGTTAATAATTTAGATATTGGGTTTTTACATTTGTTTGGAATTTCGGATTTAGAATTCATTTAAGATATGGTTATAGGATCCGGCATTATAGATTTGTTGATCGTCGAAAGCAGGTCTCTGAAGGAAAAAAGAGGCATCCTGAACAGGATATTAAAACGGACCCAAAACGAGTTCAATATTTCTATTGCCGAAATCGGCCAGAATGATCACTGGAAGAGGGCACAGATCGGTTTTAGCCTCGTAGGGAATGACAGGCGTTATATAAATGGAAAAATTGACCACGTTCTGAGATTTGTCGACCGTCTTCACCTGGCTGAAGTGTTGAATTCAAAAATTGAGATAACCAATCTCCCCGATTCGATGGACCACTTCGAATATAGCGAGGATAAGTATAATGAGTTTTAAGAGGGCAACCCGCGTGGCGGATCTCATTATGGCAGATATTTCCGATATCCTCTTAAGAGAAATTAGAGATCCGCGCATTAAGTTAGTTACCATTACCGGAGTAAACCTGACGGATGATCTGCGCTTAGCCAAAATATTTTTTGTCGAGATGGGCAAAGATACCTGCGCTCCTCAAACCAAAATAGCCCTGGAAAAAGCAACCGGTTTCTTAAAGAGGGAGCTGGGGAAAAGGCTAAAACTGCGTTATGTGCCGGATATTATTTTCGTGTGCGACGAATCGTTCGCATACGGAAGCCGAATAGATAAACTGCTTGCAGAAATACGAGTGACAGAGGAATCGGATATTGAATAGAGTCATTGACATGATAAATAAGCACAGCTCTTTTCTTATTGCCTCACATGTCAGACTTGATGGCGATGCGCTGGGATCGGAGCTGGCCCTGTATCAAATGCTTTCTAATATGGGCAAGGCGGTTGCAGTTTACAATCAGGATGAAACACCGGGCAATTATCGTTTTCTCCCCGGGAGCGCCAAGATCGTCCATAAGCTTCCCCCCCTCGAAAAATGTGATGTCGTATTCGTCCTCGATTGCAGCGAATTTGACAGGATCGGAGATGAAGCTTCCCGCGTCGGCAGCATGCAGCGTATCATAAACATTGACCATCATGTCTCAAACAAGAACTTTGGCAACATAGTTCTCATTGACCACAATGCGAGTTCCACGGCAGAGCTGCTTTACAGGCTTATGCTGAAGATGGATGTTGACATCACGAAGGACATAGCAACCAATCTGTATGCAGCAATTATTACCGATACGGGAGGATTCTGTTACGGAAATACAAAGAAGGACACTCTTATAGCAGCGGGAAACCTTGTGGAAAGGGGGGCCGATCCTCAGTGGATTTCAGAGAATGTATATGAGAGCGACCCTCTTTCGAAGATAAGACTCTTGACAAAGGCGCTTGAAACACTTGCTTTTGACTGGGACAGAAAGGTCGGCTACATGGTCGTCTACCGGAGGGACATCAACGATGTGGGAGCGCTGGAGGAGCACACCGAAGGCTTTGTAGATATCCCCCGTTCAATTGACGGGGTAGAGGTATCCATTCTCTTCACTGAATTATCAGAGTACCAATTTAAGTTAAGCCTTCGATCAAAAGGAAAAGTGAATGTGGAACGTGTTGCCAGGGCATTCGGTGGAGGTGGGCATATTAATGCCGCAGCGTGCCATATAGATGGAGACTTCAAGACTGTTTTGCAGCGGGTTTTAGGCGCTGTTGCTGACCTTTCATCAAATCCATGAATAATGACTTGATGAAGAGACACTGCCGGGAAGCCCGGACTCTTTGAGAAGGCGGCTTCATTCTTTTTGCGAGCTCATCATGAATGGCATCGTTGTTATCGACAAACCTTCGGGAAAGACGTCTCATGACGTGGTCGAGGATGTCAAGAAAGCCCTCTCGGTGAAAAAGGCCGGGCATGCAGGCACCCTGGATCCAATGGCGACCGGCGTATTGCCCGTTTGTCTGGAAGAGGCGACAAAGTTAGTACAGTTCCTGTCAACGGACACGAAAGACTATACGGCGACTATGTTACTGGGTGTGAAGACAGACACCCAGGATATAGAAGGTAAAATCATTGCCCGTGATGACCCGTATGTAATACATGAGGACATAGAAGATATTTTTTTCCGCTTTGTGGGAGAGACAGAACAGGTGCCTCCCCGGTATTCAGCTGTAAAATATAGAGGTAAGCCTCTATATAAATGGGCGCGGCGTGGTATTACCATTGAAGCTCCGCGGAGGATCATAGAAATTTACGACATGACAATTGATGAAGTGAACTTGCCCTACGTAACTTTTAGAGTCTCCTGTTCAAAGGGGACCTATGTAAGGTCCCTCTGTTCCGACATAGGCGAAATGCTGGGTTGCGGAGCATGTCTGGCAAGCTTGCGCAGAACAAGAAGCGGCAGTTTTTTTGAGGCGTCTGCCATATCCCTAGACGAACTTGAGAATGCAGCGGGAAAATGGCCTCCAGACCACATTATTCCTTTGATTGACGCCCTGCCTCATATCCCGGCGATTTATGTGGATCACAAATTTGCCAGGAGATTGAGAGAAGGTTATCAACCGGTTGCAGAAACATTGAGAATATATCATATTCCTTCCCTTGCAGATGGAGATATGGTAAAATTTGCAGATGAGTGCAGTAACCTTGTTTCTGTTGCGAAAATGCTTTGTGCATCCGACCAGATTGATTCGATGGATGGAAAGAGGCAGGCGGCTAAGATCGTAAGAATTTTTAATACTGACAAATAAACTTATGACAGGCATTAAATCTATTTGAGCATATATTAAGAATTTATGACCTCGAAAAAGTCAAAAATAAAGGAAAGATGAAGTACACGTAAGCAGAAGCAAACCCTTAACAAGGCTAGGTAGCTTTCCTGCTGCTGTCAGAATGGACGTTAACAAATTATTGGCTATGATTAATTTTAGGGAGGATATGAAGCGGTGTTAGATTCTGAAAAAAGAAAGGACGTCATTAACAATTTCCAATTACATGCGGTAGACACAGGTTCTCCTGAAGTCCAGATTGCTCTTCTCAGCGCCAGAATAGAATACTTGACGGAACATTTTAAGGCCCACAAAAAGGATCATCATTCGCGCAGAGGTCTTTTGAAACTTGTAAGCAAGAGAAGGCGCCTTCTGGATTATCTCAGAAAAAAGGATGTGGAGAGGTACAGGAGCGTTATTCAGCGTCTGGGACTGAGAAAATAATCCAGTATCAAATTCTGGAAACTGAACAGAACTTTAGGCGCCTTTAACATCCATTGCGGAGTCGTTCGGACTTTTATTTTTTGGTCCTATTTAAGGAACACGTATTTAGCAAGAAACTTTCATGATGAGGAAATAAAGACATGAACAATATATTTAGTAAAGATTTTGCGGGAAGAAGCATTTCCATTAAAGCAAACTACATGGCAGGTCAGGCCGATGGATCGGTCCTCGTAACCTACGGTGAAACTATAGTCATTGTGACCGCTGTATCGCTTAAGAATAAAAGAGAAGGCGTAGATTTCCTTCCTCTTACAGTCGATTATCAAGAAATGACTTTTGCAGCGGGAAAGATTCCCGGAGGTTTTTTTAAACGTGAAGGTCGCCCCAATGAAAAAGAGATACTGACGTCGAGGATTATTGACAGATCTATTAGACCTCTTTTTCCAAAAGGTTACTTTTTCGAAACTCAAATCGTGGCATCAGTGCTCTCCATGGATAATGAAAATGATTCTGTTGTGACAGCTTTGCTCGGCGCCTCTGCCGCCCTGGCAATTTCGGATATTCCCTTCAACGGGCCAATTGCCAGTGTCCGCGTCGGCAGGGTTGACGGCAAATTTATAGTGAACCCTTCAGCAGAAGTTCTGGAGAAAAGCGATTTCAATCTCTTCATAGTGGGAAGAAAAGTCTCACCCGGGCCGGGAAGCAAAGAATTTGACACAAATCTGGTTATGCTTGAGGGTGAGGCGCTTGAAGTAGAGGAGGATGTAATTGTTGATGCCATCAATTTCGGCCTGGAGTCACTGCGGCCGGTAATTGAATTTCAGGATCATATCCGCCAGACCATAGGAAAAGAGAAACGGGTTGTTGAGGCGATCACCGTCGATGAACTCCTTCTGGCAAAGGTAACCGAGAAAGCCAAGGACAGCATGAAGGAAGCCTACACCATACCGGGAAAACAGGACAGGCACAATAAGCTTGACTGGATAAGGGAAAAGGTCGTCAAAGAAGTTTGCGCCGAGGACGACAAGCTTGGTCCCCAGGTCAGTAACATCCTATCGGACCTGGAGAGGCACATCGTCAGGGATATGATACTGCATGACAAGAAGCGGTCCGACGGCAGAACATCTGCCGAGATCAGGCCGATCAGTGCCGAGGTCGGGATTCTCCCCAGGGCCCATGGGTCGGCCCTTTTTACCAGGGGTGAAACCCAGGCTCTTGCCGCCCTCACACTTGGTACATCTTCGGATCAACAGCGGTTGGATTATGTAAGCGGGGAAGAAATGAGAACCTTTATCCTACACTACAATTTCCCGCCTTATTGCGTAGGAGAGGCACGGCCTTTAAGGAGTCCGGGAAGAAGAGAGATCGGACACGGCGCCCTGGCAAGAAAAGCCTTGCTCCCTATTCTGCCCTCCGAGGAGACGTTCCCCTATACGATAAGGATTGTCTCTGAGATACTGTCTTCCAATGGTTCATCGTCAATGGCAACCGTGTGCGGCAGTCTCCTGTCCCTCATGGACGCCGGTGTACCGGTAAAGGATATCGTTGCCGGTATTGCCATGGGGTTGTTAAAGGATGACAGCAATGTAGTCGTTCTTTCTGACATTATCGGAGATGAAGACCATGCCGGTGACATGGACCTCAAGGTGTGCGGGACGAAGAAGGGTATCACCGCCTTGCAGATGGACATCAAGATCGGTGGTGTGAATGAGGACATCTTGAGAATGGCCTTGCACCAGGCGAAAGAGGGACGGCTCTTTATCATTGAGAAGCTCAGGGAAACTATTGCAGAACCGAGGAATGATATCTCCAAATATGCCCCACGGATTACAACGCTCAAGGTCAGACCCGAGAAGGTAAGAGATGTGATCGGCAGCGGCGGAAAAAATATCAGGCAGATCATCAATGAAACGGGTGTTACCATCGATGTGGAAGATGATGGTACGGTGACCATTGCGTCGAATGACGCAGAAGCGGCGTCAAGGGCTGTCGCTATGGTCAAGTGGTTGACTGAAGACGCTGAGGTGGGAAAGATCTACCGCGGCATCGTCAAGAAGATAGTTGATTTTGGCGCCTTTGTCGAGATATTGCCGGGCACGGAAGGGCTGGTGCACATATCGCAGCTGTCGAGGGAGCGGGTCAAAAGTGTTACCGATGTCCTCCATGAGGGTGAGGAAGTGATGGTAAAGGTTCTTGAGATTGACAAACAGGGGAAAATCCGCCTTAGCAGGAAAGATGCACTGGGTGCCAATGCACAATAAGACTGTCCTTTCTAATGGTATCAGGGTTATTTCGGAAGACATCGATCATGTCAGGTCAATATCCATAGGGATCTGGGTCAAGTGTGGTTCACGCTATGAAGACCATGCCACAAACGGAGCGGCACATTTTATCGAGCATATGCTTTTTAAGGGGACCAAAAACAGGTCCGCTTTTGAAATTGCGTCGGCTATTGATTCCGTCGGCGGTATGATGAATGCCTTCACCGGCAAGGAGTTGACATCGTTCTATATAAAGATACCAGACTACCACCTCCCTATGGCGGTAGACCTCCTTGCTGATATTTTTACAAACTCATGCTTTGATGAAAAAGAAATCATGAAGGAACAATCGGTAGTCCTTCAGGAAATCAATATGACCGAGGATTCACCCGATGATTATATTCATGATTACTTTGAGGGCGTATTCTGGAATGGCCACCCCCTGGGTTTTCCTATCCTGGGAACCAGGAGCCTGGTAGCCTCCTTAAACAAGAAGATTCTTCTGTCTTTCTTCGATGCACGCTATGGGGGCGATAATCTGGTACTGTCTGCTGCGGGCAATCTGAAACACGATGAATTCGTTGATCTTGCAAATAAGACATTCGGATCCATACCGGCAGGAATAATCAACCCTCAGACAGACAAACCTGTAGTGTCATCAAAGGTTGCCGTCCTCAAAAAAGACCTGGAACAGGCGCATATGATCATGGGCACCCTCGCCCCTTCTGCCGTCAGCCCTGAAAGATATTCCGGCTTTCTATTGAACGCCATTTTAGGGGGAAGCATGAGTTCGAGGTTATTTCAGGAAATCAGAGAAAAAAGGGGGCTCGCTTATGCAATCCATTCCTATATCTCCCCATATATGGATGCGGGTCTTCTGGGCATATATGCAGGAACCGGTGAGGAGAGAGTTCCGGTCGTCATTAATCTCATTCTTGAAGAACTAAAGCGGTTACGTCATGAGCTGTTAACGGAAAAGGAGATGGTACAGGTCAAAGAGTTGATCAAAGGAAATTTTCTCCTCTCCATGGAAAGCACTGACAGCCGTATGATAAGATTGGCTAAGAACGAGATTTCTTTCGGAAGGCATATCCCACAGGACGATGTTATTGCCGCTGTAGACGCTGTTACCGCAGAGGACGTCAGGAAACTTGCCTTTGAAATGTTCAGGGCCGGCGCCATATCCCTGGCTGCAATGGGAAGGATTTCGGAAAAGGACATTGCTCTTGATTCGTATGAAGGATAGGAGCTTTATAAGTCACGCAAGGATGAAATCTTAAGTTGCAATGATAGAAGAAATTGGAGTGCATATTCAAAAGCTGCCTGGTTATTTGGACATATCGCTTCCTCGATACATGACGGGACATTCAGCAGGCTTGGATATCTATGCAGCTGTGGAGACAGATGAGTTAATATTTCCTGGGCAGAGGAAGATAATTCCTACAGGCATAGCGATTGCACTGCCGGAAGGCTATGAAGCAGAAATAAGACCCCGAAGCGGCCTTGCCATAAAAAATGGTGTGACGCTGGTTAATTCTCCGGGAACCATTGACGCGGATTACCGTGGCGAGATCGGCATTATACTGATTAACCATGGGCAAGAGCCCTTTGTCATCAGGCGTGGTGATCGCATCGCACAGATGATAATACACAGGGTCTGCAAAGTTTCATGGATAGAGTGTCAGCAACTTGATGCAACCAGTAGAGGGGATGGGGGTTTCGGCCATACTAAGTAAGTAAGGGTGAGCGCTTCATGAAGAAATTCAGAGTAAATAAAACATACAAAGAGATCAACGAGAAGATCAAGAAAGGAAAGGCTGTTGTCGCAACAGCTGAAGAGATGATCAATATTGTTGAGAAACATGGTCATGTTGAAGGAGCCCGGAGAATAGACGTTGTCACGACTGGAACATTTGCTCCCATGTGCTCATCTGGAGCTTTTCTGAACTTCGGCCATACGGCTCCCAGAATAAAAGCCTCCAGAGTATGGTTAAACGATGTGCTTGCATACGGCGGCATCGCTGCAGTGGACTGCTACATAGGAGCAACTGAGGTGGCCGAGGGGGATCCCTTGAATAGCGTCTATCCGGGGGAATTTAACTATGGAGGCGGGCATGTGATCGAAGACCTAGTGGCAGGCAATGTAATCAGATTGCGTGCCGAAGGGTATGGGACCGACTGCTATCCTGCCCGTAGATATGAAAAGAATATAACGATTAATGATCTACGAGATGCAATTCTGTTCAACCCCCGGAATGCTTATCAGAATTACAATTGTGCCGTAAACATGTCTGATAAAACAATTTATACTTATATGGGGGTGTTGAGGCCCCGCATGGCCAACGCCAATTACGCTACAGCGGGCCAGTTAAGCCCTCTATTTAACGATCCCCACTACATGACGATCGGTATCGGGACGAGAATATTTTTAGGAGGAGCTCAAGGTTATGTGGCCTGGCAGGGCACACAGCATAATCCGAACGTTAAGAGAGGTAAACACGGCGTCCCTAAAGAAGGTGCCGGAACGATTTCAGCAATAGGTAACCTTAAAGAGATGACGCCCCGCTGGCTTGTGGGCGCCAGCATATTAGGGTATGGGGTTTCCCTGTATGTCGGCATAGGCATTCCCATACCGGTTTTGAATGAAGAGATGGCAAAGTACACGGCGGTTAAAGATGAGAATATATATACGCAGATCTATGACTATAGCATGGATTATCCGAAGGGTGGTGCTCTCAAAAGCCTCGGAGAGGTGAGCTACAAGCAACTCCGTTCCGGCGAGATCGTAATAAATGGTAAAAAGGTTATTACAGCATCCTTATCAAGTTATTACAAGGCGAAGGAAATTGCACATATCCTCAAGGAGTGGATTGAACGCGGGGATTTCCTCCTCGGGGAACCCCAACAGTGCCTGCCTTCTGTGATTATTTAATTACTGGCTTTGCAAGAAGCCAGAAGCGCAAATAAGACCCTTACTGACAATTGTTAAGTATATAATATCGTTAAATTTGCTTTTAACAACCGCATCCCGGAACGATAAGGCGGGACATTTTGCAAGACTACCATTTTTATTAATGTTCATTAATATTAAAAAATATTGTACATAAATGATATTCTTTGCTTGACATAATTTATTTTTGGTATCATAAATTTACATCAAGGCCATTTTTCATACATGAGAATGAAGATGAAAAAAAATAAAGTTAAACAGTTCCGGGAAGCTATCCCTTTAAGCATTGCCGAGCTCGCAAGAAAGGCGGACTTAGCTCCCCAGACCGTAACAAAGATGGAAAAAGGATTGCCAACAAGAAAGTACTCCGAACTGAAGGTCGCGAAGGCGTTACAGAAAAAATACGAAGACGTTTTTTTGTCGGATAAGGATATTTAGTATATTTTTTGCAAAATATCTTGACGGCTTGTTGGAGACCAGCACTTAGAATGAAAGTAGGAAGGTATCTTGTTGTATTTATCTTTGTGATGAGTATGCTCATCACCTTTGGCAAGCGGGGGCTCGTCGATAACTATGCCATGAAAGAACGGTTAATGGCTCTTAAGAAGTCGAATCAGGATATTTCCCTTGAAAACAAGGAATTGAGTAGAAAAGTGATGTTGCTCAGGGGCGACCTTCAATATCTGGAGATGCTCGCGCGAAACGAACTTGGCATGGTCAGAAAGGGAGACCTCATCTATCGATATATGAAATGAACCTACATGAGAGAAAAGAACCAGGCACGGTGATCCTATGTTTGACGTCAAAAATTTGTTAGCACGCGGCAAAAAGATATTCAGGTTTGACCTGTTTCCAGCCAGCAAGAGCCTGGTCGGGCTTGACATAGGATCAAGCACTATAAAGCTTGCTGAAATAGTCGAAACACCAAAGGGATTCATCCTTTCTCGGTTTTCCCAGATACCTCTGGCAATGGGTGTAATAGTGGATGGAGTGCCTGTAGAACAGCAGGAATTGGCCATAAAAATAAAGCAACTATTCAAACAGTCCGGCTGCAAAAGGAAGTCCATAGTTACCTCTCTTTCAGGACACTCCGTCATCATTAAAAAAGTAAACTTCCCCACGATGGATGAAGCAGAATTGAGTTACCTGATAAAAGATGAAGCAGGCAAATATTTACCTTTTGATAGCATGGAGGCGGTGAGCTACGATTTTCAAGTCCTCGGTGAAAATGAATTCAACCCTAATCAGATGGATGTTATTATTGTTGCAGCAAAGAATGAAATCGTAAACTCCTATGCCGATGTCATTCAGCAGGCAGGATATTTGCCGGTTATCATGGACGTAGATTCCTTCGCACTGGAGACCATGTATGAAGAGAATTACGATTTTGAAGACAATGAAATGGTCATCCTTGTCAATATCGGAGCGAGTATCACGAATATAAATGTACTCAGGGGCGGTACCTCGGTCTTTACCAGAGATTTTATGCTGGCAGGAAATTCCATAACTGAAGCCCTCAGGCAGAAGATGGGGATCGCCTTTGAAGAGGCTGAGAGAATTAAGATCGAAGGTCCCGACGGTAACGAAGCTGCAGAAAAGGAATTCCGGGAAAGTCTCCTTCATTATGCCGACCCGATCTGTTCGGAAATTGAGAGGTCCGTCGATTATTTCAGGTCAACCTATGGGGGGGAATATTTGAAACGCATTCTCCTCGCCGGTGGAAGTGCAAGAATTCCGGGCATAGCGAGCGACCTGACGCAGAGGCTCGGCATTGAAGCGGGAATCGCCAATCCCTTTAAAAAAATAGGCTACGATAAAAAGGCCCTGAGTCAGGCTACGATTGAAGAGATTACACCTATCGCTGCTGTCGGAGTCGGACTGGCGCTGAGAAAAGTTGGTGACAAATGATCAGGATTAATCTTCTTCCCTACCGGGAAAGGGAAAAGATGGAAGATCTGACTCGTCAGATTGTTATCATTGTCATTACCTTCGTCGTCTTTCTCCTCGTCATTGGTTCCTTCCAACTTTATCTCAGTATAAGCACAAGTAGCCTCGAGAAAAACATAAAACTCCAGGAGGAGGAACTTGCTCGTCTGACAAAGACTATAGGCGACATAGAACAGTATAAGTTGAACAAGTCGACTTTGGAGAGAAAACTCGCCATAATCAACAACCTCGAAGAAAACCGTCTGGCGCCTGTTATGATGCTTGACGAACTTTCGCTACTGGTTCCTGTAAAGGATGTCTGGCTCGATAAAATCTCAGAGAGAGGTTCAGAAATTACCATGGACGGCGTGGCGATAAACAATATCGCCGTTGCGCACTTTATGAAGAATCTCTCTGGAGCCAACTTTGTCAAGACTGTCGATCTGTTATCCACCAGGGAAAAAGAAATCTCTGGCATGAAATTGCAACAATTCGTTATATCTTGTGTGAAAAAAAAGGTTCCATAATTAGATGGCTATTACTATCGATGAGATAAAGAAATGGTCCCCAAAGCGTAAGGCAATGGCTCTTGGCATTATTTATTTGCTTTTGGGTGGTGCATATTATTCTCTTTTTATGCAATCATCAATGGATCAGAAAGGGTCTCTGGAAACGAAGCTTTCCGAGCTCCAGGAGCAAGTCCAGGAAAAAGAACGCCTGGCATCCCAAAAGGGCAAATATGTGAGAGAGGTTAATGTCCTGAGGGAAGCATTCAAGATTGCTCTGACGAAGCTGCCTGACCAGCGTGAGATACCGGGTCTCTTATATGCTGTTGCCCAGGCCGGGAAAGATTCCGGCGTAGATTTTATCCTTTTCGAACCGAAACAAGCGGAAAAGAAACCCCGGGAAGCAGAAGATCTCGGAGTAAAGCCGCCGGCTGCAAAGGCCGCAGCACAAAAGCCGGGTGACAAGAAACATGTCGATACACCGAACCCACAGGAAGAGCAGTTTTACGAGGAGATACCAGTTAGAGTGTCGGTCAGTGGAGGCTTTCACAGTACGTTGGCTTTTTTTGAGAAGGTCGCGAAGCTTCCCAGGATCGTCAATATTGAAGATATATCGATGTCAGTGTCAGAAACGAAGGACGTAAGACGGGGGCGGCTTATTGTCACGAACTGTGTGATAAAGACTTACATGTTCCTCGAAAAAATGGATGAAAAAAAAGCTGATGAAAAAAAATAGACCCCTGTTTTGTGTGATGCGAATCCTTCTGGCCTCAATTGCCGTTCTGTGGCTATCAGTATCTATATCTATAGCCGCACTCCCGCAATCAACCGAAACAAAAGCGCCGGGTGCCAACGTGGCTGAAACGAAGATCTCCGATGTCAAAACGGCCCCCGCATACAAATATAACCCCATTGGAAAGCCCGATCCCTTTAAACCTTTCATAGAACAGGATCTGAGCCCGAAAAAAAAGACTGAATCAAAAACCCTGCCCATTTCACCTCTCCAAAGGGAAGGTATTGATAATTTCAGGCTCGTTGGCATCTCCGGTGATAACCATCACAGAATAGCTATCGTCCAGGATGTTAAAGGTAAATCCTACCCCATTTTTCTGGGAACCTATATCGGCCAAAAAGGCGGCAGGGTAGTGGAGATACTCCCAGACCGCATCATTATTGAAGAAAAAAACAAAGTAGAGGACAAGCAGGCGAAGACAAAGAGACTGACAATAAAACTTCGCAAGGACGAAGGTGAGGAGTAACCATGAAAAAGAACATACCTTGGATTATAATTTTGATTGCTTCTGCAATATTTCTTGGCAATACCGAATATGCCGGGAGCGTTCCGCCGGAAGAGAAAACACCTCAGGAGGCTCCTGCAGCCAAGGTACAGGGCACAGATTTCGGGTACCTGGAAAATATAACATTAGACAGAATAAACGGCAAAGAGCGCCTCACCATTGTTTTATCCAAACAGTCAGGTGTCGCTATTGAATCCATAGGCGGCAATGACCTATTGGTAAAAATGACAAATGTGTTTGTACCTGAGGAGCTCAAACGCACCCTGGGTGAAGGAAAGCTTTCCAATATAGTAAGTGTTGTGCCTTCCCAAAAGACAGTTGATGGCGAGCAATGGGCATTAATCACTATCGCTTTAAGAAAGCGCGTCCCTTACAAGGTGAATCAGGAAGGGCAAAATGTCCTGATTGACTTCGATGTAAGAAGCCTTGCTGCCAAGTCGCCTGTGGCTGAGCAGAAAGCGCCAGATGTCCCTAAAGAATCGCAAAAAGCTGCGGAAGTTCCTAAAGAAGATATAACCCAAAGGCAGGCAAAGACTCCCTATGGCGGTCAGGCGATATCGCTTGATTTTCAGGATGCAAATATTAAGACCGTCCTCAGATTGCTCTCCGAGGTGGGAGGAGTCACAATTGTATCCGGAGATGATGTCAAGGGGAACGTGACCGTGTACATGAAGAAGGTTCCCTGGAATCAGGCTCTTGATACCATTTTAGATGTCCAGGGTCTTGTCAAGAAGCAGATTGGTGACGTAATCAGTGTCATGACCGTCGAGAGAATGAAAAAAGACGAGGCTGACCGGAGGGCGGGGGAGGAAGATCGTATCAAAGCCGAGGCTATTGCGAAGAAAGCGGAACAGGATCGCCTCGAAGAGAGAGGGAAACTGCGACAGATATCCATAGAGGCAAAAATTGTGGAGGCCCAGGATGATTTCATCAGAAACCTCGGAGTAACGTGGGGCGGCGTATCGTACAATTCTATGGGAAACTATTCCTATGCCTTGACGGCCGGCACAAACACAAACACCACCACGAGTCGTAGTATAACGTGGGGGTATCCAACAGATATTCCATTTCGAAATACGGATGGTACCATAATTCAGTCTGCTGCCCTTAATTATCCAACCTCGATATCATCACCGACATTCGGTCTCATCATAGGTGGGGCCAACGCCGTTCTTGAAGCCCAGATTCAGGCCCTGGAGACAAACAATGCAGGTAAAATCATTTCATCACCAAAAATTACCACCATGGATAATGTCAAAGCTACGATAAAACAGGGACAGGAAATTCCCTTCGTTACAATAGACAAAGATGGAAACAGGAGTATCACCTTTAAGGAGGCTGTCCTGAAACTGGAGGTCAAACCTAAGATTACGCCCGATGGCACCATTTCCATGGAGATCAAAGCGACAAATGACGCTGCGGACTACGCGCAGGCTGCCACCCTGGGAGGGAACCCGCCCATTAACAAGAGCGAGGTTGAGTCTAAGATTATCGTACAGGATGGAGATACGATAGTCATCGGGGGAATCCTTAAGACTCAGGATCAAAGAAACGTGTCCGGTGTTCCCTGGTTTATGAAGATACCTGTCTTGGGCTGGTTGTTCAAAACTGAGTCCATAACGAAACAGCGAAGACAGCTTATGGTATTTATCACCCCGAAGATAATAGCAAAAGAAGATACGGGTGTCGACAAATTCGAAAGGCCGAAGGGACCCGAAAAACCTAAGGGATAGGACTTTCCCGTTTCTTTGTAATCAAACGCGTGTCGACTTTCTTCTTCCCACACCACTCTTTTTACAACTAAGAGATGTGAAAGTGAGCATAAACCGGTTAAACATAATAATACGTGCCGTTCTTATGGCATGCGCTCTTGCCATCATGGCATGTGGGACAAGCCCATGGAATCAGGAACAGGCAGATGCCCACGTTAATGTCGGAGCTGCCTATTTGGGATCGGGACGATCTAATGATGCCTTAAAGGAATTTCTGGAGGCGGAAAAACTCTCACCCCGAGATCCCAAAGTCCATTACTATATGGGGATTTCGTACCTCGAGAAAGGGCTTAGTGACAACGCCATCGATGAATTTAAGAAGGCCCTGTCCTTGAAGCCCGACTATTCGGAGGCTCACAATTTTCTGGGGGTAATCTATCGCGGTAAGAAACAATGGGACATGGCCATCGATGAATTTAAAAATGCCCTTGCCAATGTGCTCTACGAAACCCCTGACAAGGCAATATTCAACATGGGAACGGCCTATCACGGGAAGGGTGATTATGAGAAGGCCCTGAAAATGTACGACGAAGCGAAGAACAAGCAGCCGCATACAATCCCCGTCCCTGTGATAGACCTTAACATGGGGATAACCTGTTATGCCAAGGGGGATTTGGAAAAGGCGGTTAGTTATTTCAAGGCATCCCTCAAGGCTGCCCCCTCTTTATTGGAATCCCACTACTGGTTAGGGCTGTGTTATATCAAACTGCATGACCCGGCAAAGGCAAAAGCAGAGTTCAAGGCCGTCATCGATATGACACCGGATTCGGGATTGGGGATAGAAGCCAAGAAGAGCCTCGATTCCATAACGTCCTCCCGATAGTCTGGCCGGCAAGACGAACCCTCCGTTCTTCTCGCTTTCATTGTGAGGACTTCGCAAAATTTCTTATTTGTCTCTCCCGCCCTATCTTACCCTGTCGTGTCGAGCCATTTACAAAAAACATTTCCTCCCCGGAAAATCCCCCTGCCCCCTTTTTCAAAGGGGGTTTGTTCCCGATGCCGCGACCCGCATATTTTTTGAAGCTCTTACTGTATTCTCCGATCCTTCCAGTTGAAGATGTTTACCCTGTTGGACAGCCCCGGAGGATTGAAGTTCACGCGTTGTGTGCTTGCCCCGACACCCCCGCCGCCACTCAGCGTAACATAGATATCTCCGATGGTCGATCCTCCCGGTTTCATGGAAATCATGGGTGAAGAGGCTATGCCGGCTCCGAGCGACATGCTTCGTGCCGAGCCGCCGAATGCGCCATTACCAGAGGTATAGTTTATGGCGTAGAGCGTTGCCGTGCCGCCCTGTAAACAGAGATCTCCGCTCCCTGTAGGGGGTGTGTAGCTGGTAAAGTAGACCACGCCGCCAAACACTGTGGGATCGGAGAGCATCTTCTCCCCCGTCCCTTGAAGGTTGATGTAAAACCCGTCCGCCGTTTCAGCGGTACCGTATGTCTGTCCCGAGCCCGTAATATTTTTCAAATTGCCGATTGCATAGGTGGTGCTCCGGTCATTGTCCTTCATGGCGAATATGGTATCGCTCGTGGTGGTATCCTTGGGGGTTTCCTTATTTCCCGTGCCCCAGTATATCCAGAAATTCTGCTGATTATCCACGGCAACGGTTGCGCTCTGGAAGATGGGCTGGGCCGTGGCAGAGCTGTAAAGACGCCCGCCTGTCCAGTTGACGGCCTGGCCGCTGATGCCGCAGCCCGGCATATCCGCCGCCCTGCAGAATTTGAAGCGCCACATGTTCCCCCCCATGTCCCCCACATAAGCAGTATCGATAAAACCGTCCTGATCCATGTCTACAATGGCGGGGGAGGCCGGCATGCTGTATTTCATATTCGCGTCATTCGCGTACGTGTAGCTCCAGAGGATATTTCCGTTGCTCAGGTCAACGACATAAAACCCCTTCCCCCGGCAGTCACAAACCCCGCAGGCGCCTCCCCCGGAGCAGTTCGACCCGTTGTAGCCCCCGCCGATGAAACCGACCCATTTCTCATATTCCTGGCCGCCCTGATAGTACCTGACCCTGCCTACCATCATCTTACTCCACGGGTCGCCGAGGTAAGGCTTCACTGCATCCGCGCCAATGACTCGCCACTTCCATGCGCTCGGTATAGAGGAGACGTCGGTGAGATCAAAGGCGTAATAGCCGCAGTAATGATTATGGGTGGAATCATACGTGGCTTGAAAGTTTTGGTCGCACTGGGAATCAGAGCTCCAGAGATTGACACCTCCCTTCCCTTCACCGAAGATCACCATCGTGTGCCAATCCGCTTTTACTTTGGTTGTACCGTCATCGGTCCCGCCTGCACTCTTCCACCACACGTCAGCCACCGTCACCGGCCCATCCACCAGATACGGGTGCGCAAGCGCCGAAGGATTGGTGGTATGGGCGAGGTTCTGCAACTGGGGCAGCAGGTTGGGGGGGACGAAGCTCCACTGCTCAGATCCGTCCGATGTCTTGAAGGCGTGGAACTGCCCGTCATTTGCCCCCGCAACGATACGGCGCAGGCCGTTGACGGAGGTACGCGGATGATCACACCTGAACTGGCCAAAGGCATTTGCCATAACGGTGGCGCCGCTGCACGAATACGACGCAGAACTCTGATCGCGGAGATCCTCGAAGAAGGGGTTCGGTGTTCCCACGTTGATCGGTGTTGAGTGGAATATATCGCCCAGCTTCCAGCCATCGGGGTTGTATGTGGGGTCTCCCTGGATGTATCCTACTATATTATCCCTCTCGGCGTTGGTCCCGACGCCGAACCTGCTTCTTGAAATAGACGTGTCGAAAGTTATCAGGCCGCCGTTGCTGGAGGTATATATATTACGGGTAGAAAAATCCCGTGCCGAAAGAATGGAACCCGCCTCCCAGTTTACAGCGCCGAGGCTCCCATCGGCATTGATGTTATATTGCTTCAGATACCCACGCCAGAAAGGATCGCCGTTTACAGGCGTGAAGGAGGCCTCATAGAGGAAGTTTTCGTCCGTGATCCGGGAGGAGGACACAGAGGCGACGGTAAAGGAATAGGTCCTTGATATGATATTCGCCGGTATGGCAGCGAGTGCCGCCGCAAGCTGTGTGGGATTATCGGCGTAATATGCATGACCGCCTACGTCCGTGCCTCCGTGAACCGCCATGGCGTCGAGCTGCACCTTGGACTGGTCGGTTAGGGCCATGCCCAGGACATAGGTATTAATGTCGAAGGTGTAACCGGGGATGGCCGGCGTCGTAAGCGTCCTTAAGGCATCGATCCGGGAGAGTACGCCGGGCATCAAGTTAACGGCGCTATCGTTGCCGCCGCTCTCGTTCGTGCTGGGGAGCCCGTCGGTTACGTAAATGATAAAATTCTTCTGGCACCACGCCTGTATGGGGCTCGTATAGGCAACACCGCTCTGATAGTCGTTCCCGCCCTGAAAGTAATTTATGGCGGAACGGAAGGTGCCCGCCGTCGGCGTGAGGCCAGCATCCACGATGTAGGTGCAGGCATTCGGGTTGCCCGTATTTCCGCAGCTCATGTATCCCGCCTGGTCATTTTCGTGCATCGCGAGTTTCGCCGTCAGGGCATTCCGCTGGACGTTATCACCCAGGTTATCGGCGCAGGCCACATGCAGATAACCATCACCCGGGGAGCTGTTGGCAAACCATGTCTGCCCTGTGGGATACCAGAAGCTCCGCACGCCGAATTCCTTAAACCCGAGGGCCACGTCCTCATCCGTCGGGCCGAAGGTCCCGTTATAAAAGTTGCTGCCGGAATAATTTGCGAAATCGTCATTATTCGATTGCTTTATACTGTAGCACTTGTACACATCATATGGAGTTTGTGGATATGTCTTATCATCTGCATGGTATGTGGTGCCGTAACAGAAGCCGTTCCCATCATTTCCGCTGTCATAAAATGTCCCGGGGATCTTGAAATGGACATGATAGCTGCCGTCTGTCGGGTTTGTCATGCGAGTCGTCTTTGGATAGGTAAGGTCGCAGTACCTGTTCCGAGGCTCCGTGTTGGCTCCGAAGGTCGCAAGTCCGTTGAAGAACGCAAGTCCGTCATTGCCGTCGCTGGCGTTGGCCATCGAGTAGTCTGCCTCGAAATTGCCGTTGTCTGCCCAGCAGCCGGATTCGCAGGCATTTTTCAGTGCATTACAACAGCCTGGTCCTGTATACGCTTTGCAGTAAGCGACGCATTCCGGGGGCGGGTTCGGGCACCAGGATTTCCTGTTGTACGAAACAAAATAAGGGCCGTTATGGAGATACCACTTGCTTGAGGCGGGGACGCGGAAGGACATGAGCCCGATCCGCATGTTGCTTGCATTGGCATTGACCAAGGTTATCAGGTTCCTCCGTCCCTCTACGGCCCTGCTCCCGGTTGCCCAGGAACAGATGGCGTTCCCGACAAAGTCCTCGTCCATGCTGTTTGAGTTATCCAAGATGATAAGAACGTTGGACTTGACGTTGGCTGTAATAAAGATATCCGCTTCGTCCGCAGAGGCGTATTTAACACCGCCGGGAGAAATTGTGAGAAAGAGCCAGATAATGACTATAATGATATTTCTAAATATCCTGCCCATAATAAACTCCTTTACGTCATGGATAAACTGTTAACGTAAAATGACCTCTTTCAATACACCGTTTACAAACGTGAGATCCGCCAGTTTCTTCTTTTCGGAGACGCGACTCTTGCCTGTAAGATCGATCACATTGACCCCGCTCAAATCGTAGCTCTTGTTGCCTTCCAGGTAGAGCACGTTATTCGCTATCCTCTTCACAAATTGAGAGGATTTCGTAACCTGAGTCTGGTTCCCGGATGGGGCGCCTTTTCCGCCTACCACACCGGTGGCCATGCGCGCTCCTGCATCAGTGACGGACAAAACAAATAAGAAAGATATGATCAGAGCGCAGAGAATTTTCTTGTTTTTCGACATCATTCACCTCCTCGTCAATGTCCCTGGGTTTTCCCGTTTTCCCGGGATACTGTCACGTCAAAGATGGCTTCATATTCGGAAGCGGAAAAGGATGCCATGACCATGACAGAAGTTCCTGTCTTCCTCGTTTTCATGGGATCTCCCTATCGTGACATGGTTGACATTTCCACGGGACCATAGCCGACCCCCACGCCGATGGTCACCTGTGTATTATATTCCGTATTTCTTCCGACCACATCCAAATTATATCTGCTCTGCCCCCAGCGCTGTCCGCCACCGATGGAGTAGCCGGCAAGCGGCATAATTATGGCGCCCAGGGTCGGGCGTGTGGAAGGATAATTAATAGTATAGCTCGACACACCGTCGGCCCTGTTGGCAGTCTGAGGGACAAGGACGGGGACCTGTGGATTAAATGTCTGTGCCAGGCTCATAATACCCGTTTCCGCGGCAGCAAGAGCCCTCTTTTCTCCGACAATTTTCACGCTCACCCTGATGTCCTGGGTCGATAGAGAAATAACCAGCATGCCCAGGGCGAGAAGGATCAGGCAGGCCATGACGGCCGCGATAAGGGCGAATCCCGCCTCGGAATTCTTCTTGGAGAGCGCTGTCAGTATTTTTTCTTGCATGGTTTCTCCGGGGTCAATTGTTTCTCAGGGTCTCACGGGTCTTATAGATCATCCTCCGCGTCAGGCCTGTGCTCGGATCGATTTCATCCGTTTCGACTGCCAGGGTAATCTCTATCATTCTTATATCTGCGGAACATCCCGGCATGCACACCCTTCCTGTGCCTACCGCAAAAAGGAGCTCGACCCCCTGGCCGTCAAAGTAACGGAAGACCGGAACGCTGACATCGGCGTCGGCATTGATGACCCTTACCGTCCGAGGACGGCCGCTCCCGATGATATCCCCCAGAAAGGGTTGCGCCCCACCGCAGTTCGTCTCTCTCGTGATGTATCGATCGTTACCTGTCTGCACAAAGTTATACCTGATGATCTCGTTGGCATCCGCGCCGCCCAGGGCGCCGTTGCCGTCAGGATTGCCGTTTGCGTCCAAACCGCCCACGACATCCATTTCCACGGTGATCGAATTCGCTGTAGCCTCCTGAATACCCTTGTATGCCTGATTTGCGGACTGGGTAGTGCAAAAGTTAGCCCCTCCCGGATTCCCGTCACTCCGCCAGACGGTCGTGGACAATGACGGGTTATAGGAGGCCATCTTAACCTCCAGGGCCATGATCTCCAGGGCGCCCCTTATATCCTGCTGGGCCGTAACCTTTCTCTCCATGCCTCCGGATGACCTCGATGCCGACTCGATGGCCATGCCGATGGCGAAGATCATAATGAGCGAGACAGCAATGGCTATCATGATCTCGACAAGTGTAAAACCTCTCGCATCATTCATACGGTTTGACCCATTAGAAACCCGCTGGCACGGCATTTGAAGCACTTGCACACCCTGCCGGAAATCTAAAACCATCCTGTTGCGCAACATCGACGCTCTCCAGAAGATTTCTGTAATTGCGCGAAACTTGATCCGGCCACGTAACCGTAACTGTAACGGTCCATGTATTTGTGGTACCGCCAACAGCGGTGATATTTGTGTTCACCGTATAGGTGGCATCCCCCCGCACCTCTGCCCCCAGGCCGCTGACGATGATATTTTGTACCGGCCTGTTCCCTAAGGGGACCACATTGCAGGGATTCGCGATCCATGCCTCCCGGAGTTCAAGCTCTCTATGCAGTATACCGGCGCCCCTGCCCATGTAGTCTGACTTTCCTATGGTTCTCCACGCCGATGGCTGCATTGACAAGGTGGCCATAACGCCGACGGCGACCAGAAATATGGCGATTACCACCTCGATCAGGCCGATACCCCGGTTAGACAATAATAAACGTGACATACGTTCTTCCCGTCAAATTGACCGTAATTGTGGCCTGAGAGTTTCTGCTGTTCTGCAGAACAACGCCGTCGAGAACCCCATTTCCCAGGGGTGATACGGTGCCTCTGGGGCTGAAAATAACCGTCTGCGACGCGCCTGGGCCGAATGTGGCACTGATGATTCTAATACCTGACCCGAACGATGAGGGGCGCTTGGTCGTCAGGTTGGTTACAACTGCGTTCACAACCGACTGTATCGTATAGCTGCCGGGTAAAGTAGTATCAAAAGCGATTTGATATGTAATGTTCTCGGAAACCGCTCTTTCCTTGAATATGGTAAAGTCAGAAACAATATCTCTCGCGGCAGTCCTGAGATTTCTGTTTAACGTATAATTGTGCAGCATCAATCCGCCGATGGCTGAAATGAATGCCAGCAGACAGACGACGATCATCAGCTCCACAAGCGTAAATCCTTTGCGACGTTCCATACTATTTCTTCCCGTCAATGAGGTCTAACAGTTCCGCCTCGGGTAAAGCCCCTATTTTGAGCCTGCCATCCGGTAGTATCAGTGAGGGCGTTCCCCCTATGCCGAGCGACTTAGCAAGCTTTATAGAATTTTCTATCTCATCGGTGGCGCACTCCGTCTTCGGTATCTCCCTCTTTTCGAAGTTATCCTCCAGCATCTTTACGGATTTGTTGCAGACGATGCTCTTTGTCTTCCAGTAAGCGTCCTTATGAAACTCTAAGGGCAAAAACTTGATATAAAATGCTATGTCCTTTCTTTTGGCTACGATCTGTTTCATCGTCTGGTGGAGCTGTCCGCAGAAGGGACAATCAGGGTCTGTAAATACCACTATTTTCTTCGAGGCACCCTTCTCCCCCAGGACGAGGGCATCAGTCAGCGGAATCTTCGCTGTGTCGATCCTTTTCTTGTCCTGAATCCTTTGAATAGCCTCCACAGTCTTGTTGGTCATGGTAGACACTTCCACCAAAGAACCACCAAGGATGAGGTAGTTTTTGTCAGCGTCAAGATAAAATATACGCGTCTGCCCCATGATATCGATGACTACCTCACAGACGCCCTTTATGGGACTTTCTGCGATGCTTATTACCTTCGCGTCAGGCACGTTGAGCTTCTTTAATATATCTCTTGCCTCTTCCCCGCCCAAGGCGATGCAGTCTTTCTTTACCCGGCTCTCTTCTGCTCCCCACGCGATGCCATATCCTGAAGGAGCGGAGACAAAAAGCAATGCACACGATAGGCTTACGAAAGCAGAGAATAAGCTTTTTCTTGTCAATGCGCCACCTTTCTTGCTATTTTCTTGACGCTTTTTTATCTCATATTTTCTGAGTGAAATCAAGAAATCCATTACCGGCAAACGCTGAATGGCGAAGCATATTTAATAATGTGGCAGGGCTCAGACGGTGCAGAGTGGCACCTCAGTAGAAGGGCTGCAGGTTACTTCATAACAGAAGGTCATTTTAATCGTCCGGCAACCCTGCCGCCGTATCCCCTTTAAAAAAGGATTTAGGCCAGTGGCTTTACGTCCCGTCCTTTCGGACAGTTTGCCTTTATCAGGACTCTATTTATGATTTCAAAGATTCTATAATCTCTTCAAGGAATTCTTATATTCTCCCTTTCTATATTACCATATCGGCAACAAAAAAGAAGAGAAATCTTTAGTGTTTTTCCATATGTAAATTTAGAAGTAAATATCTATCAATGCAATCAACATGCCACTTAAGTTCACATACACGTCTGTGCGATGGATAAGCTCTAACGCCTGTGATTACCATAAATTAGATTCGCCTCATCAGATCGAAGGGGAAAAACTTTTTTGGAATCTTACTAAGAATCGGTGATTTTGACCAATTACATGTGTGAAATTCATCTGAAAATTAGCTTATAATTACTGAGTTTTTTTCAATTAAACAGCGTGGATTTCTTGCTTGACACGTTATAGGTGCTGTGTTACAGCTCACACCTGTCCGGGCTGCTGCAGGAAAATTCGCTAAGATTCAAGATACATGAACATATGGACGATACTGCCATCAAAGAAAGAGAGGAGTTTCTTTCCATAGCGGAAGCCTATATAGATAAGAATCTGTATAAAGAGGCGGCGCATGTAGCCGAATCATGGCTAAAGCGTTATCCCATCGATGCCGATGCGAATATTATCCGCTGCCACGCACTGCTTAAGATGGGGAATCTTGAAAAAGTCAGTGAAGTACTCGATGACCTGGAAACCAAAGTCCTTGAATTGTCGCGGATCTATCATCATGTCGGAGATCTTTGCCTGAATGCAGGACTCACAAAGGAGGCAATAAAATTTTATCGGAAATTTATATTTCTGAATCCCACTGTAGCGAGTGCAAAAGGAGTATACGAGAAGGTAAATGACCTCGCAGCCCATATAGATGACTCAGCCGCCGGAGGAGATGCGGATACGTATAGCCATACTGACCAAGTTGCACCTGATTTCTGTACCACAACCCTTGCTGAGCTGTACATCAGACAGGGTCACCTTGATATGGCTATCAATGTGCTCCGTGAGATACTCAAAAGAGAACCTGAAAACAGAATGGTGGCGGATAGGTTAAACGATGTCATGGCAATGCAACATGACGGCATCAGAGAAAAGACGTCTTTGCATATGGAACAAAATGATGTCGTAATTAGAGAGCTTACAAGGTGGCTTGAAAATATCGACAGGTTAAGAAGCCATGCATCGTGACTCTCCGACACCTCCTGAGAGGATGGCAAGAGTAAGGGCTATGCTTCATGAACTTGATGTAGATGCTCTGCTTTTTCTTGATATGAAGAACGTACGCTATCTTACCGGTTTCACAGGCAGTGACGGGGCGCTCGTTATAGGAAATAAGCAAGAGATCCTCCTTGTTGACGGCCGCTATACTAATCAGGCAAGAAAGGAGGTTGAGGGGCCCCGTGTCTTCGAGTACAAAGAAAAGATAGATGGAATCGCGGCGATCCTTTCAGACGGTAGTTTAAGATCCGTAGGGTTTGAATCGCAGGCGATGAATGTCAACACCTATTTGAACCTGACGGAAAAACTAGGCGGGTTGAAGTTGAACCCGATGTCCGACCAAATCGGTGCCCTCAGAGCCGTCAAAGACGAAAAAGAAATAGCATTTATTAAAAAAGCAGCGGAGATATCATGTGAGGCCCTTACTGCTGTTCGCGATCTCATAAGGCCGGGCGTAAGAGAGAAGGATATCGCCATAGAGTTGGATTTTCTGATGAGAAGACGTGGTGCAGAGCAAGTTTCCTTCCCTACCATTGTTGCGTCGGGAGCGAACTCAGCGCAACCCCACGCGCAACCGGGATCGCGGGCGATTGAAAATGGCGATATGGTCATAGTAGATTGCGGCGCTGTATATTGTGGTTATCATTCTGATGAAACCTGCACATTTGCCGTCGGCTATAAAGATAAGAAACAGGAAGAGGCATACTCCCTGGTAAAGACCGCGCACGACCGGGCATTGGAGGCTGTCAAAGCCGGCATCCCTTGTGTGGAAATCGATCGCATTGCCAGAGAGTGCATTGAGACTGGCAAGTTGGGCAAGTATTTCACGCATGGTACAGGCCACGGTGTCGGACTTGATGTTCACGAAGCGCCGCGGATAGCAAGCAATTCGGAAATGGTCCTTGAGGCGGGAATGGTATTGACCGTAGAACCCGGTGTCTATATCCCTGACCTCTGGGGCGTCCGCATTGAAGATATGATATTGGTTAAAGAGGAAGGGTGTGAGGTCTTGACAAAAGTATCGAAGGACTTCACAGTGCTCCACTGATTCTAAAAAAGGAATACAATAAATTCATGTATTAGGATGTCGTGATATGAAGGTATTTCCAGATGATCTTCTTTACAATAGGGAACACGCATGGGTAAGGGTAGAGGGTGAATTAGCTACCATCGGTATCACGGATTACGCCCAGGAAAAATTGGGAGAAATCCTCGCTATAGAACTGCCGGAAGTTGATTCTTATGTGGAGAGGGACGAACCATTCGGCACTATTGAATCTGCAAAGGGTGTTTTCGAGCTTATTTCACCCGTAAGCGGTGAGGTGGTAAATGTCAACGAAGACATATTGGACGACATCGGCATTATAAACAGTGACCCTCATGATACAGGATGGATGATTACTCTGGAGATGTCGGATTCGGAAGAGCTTGATGATCTCCTGGACTCGAGGGAATACCATGACTTTGTACTTAAAGAAGCGGAGAGTGACTGACCCTGTTCCATGATATGGAGATTAATTTCATTCAAGAGGTTGAATGCCTTTGAAAACATGGCCATTGACGAGGCCATATTTCGGGAAAATCAACGGACCGATACACCGCCTACCCTCAGATTTTACAGTTGGTCCCCTCCATCAGTGTCTCTGGGATATTTTCAGGCAACCTGGAAAGAGGTCAATGTCGAAGCGTGCAGACGATATTCCGTAGATATCGTCCGGCGCCCAACGGGGGGGAAGGCTGTCCTTCATGAAAATGATCTGACCTATGCGGTAATAGCCAGTGAGCGTAATCCCCTCTTCCCGCCGGACATCTTAGGAACATACAAGGTCATCAGTGGCTGTATCGCCGGGGGACTGTCGGAACTTGGCATAGAAGCCGAGATGGAAGGTGACGGGAGGTCGTATCAGGACGATTCCCTGAAAGCTGCCTGTTTCTCGTCGCCGTCCCGATATGAGCTTCTGGTAAAAAAAAAGAAAATATGCGGCAGCGCTCAACTGAGGTCGAAGGGCGTCTTCCTTCAGCATGGCTCAATCCTGGTGGATTTTGACCCGCTCAAAACATGTGCCCTCCTGCTGCCGCAGCAAGGCGACCAGACATGGCAAGCCAAGAAGTTGCGCGGGTCCGTGACATCGATACATGAGCAAGTTGGCGCGTCCGTGTCCATGGAAAATATCTGCCATGCCATAAAAAAGAGTTTTGAGAAGAAACTGGATGTCGAGCTGGTGGAAGGATGTTTGACCCCTGAAGAGGAGTCCTTGAAGTTACGACTGATGAATGATAAATATATGAATAACAAATGGAATATGGAAGGCAAGGTCGCTTCAGATGGATCTAAGAACTCTGATTAAGAAGGAAGTGCGCGAGCAGGAAGGCTATCGGGCCGACATCACGCCCTATCGCACTAGAATGGATGCGAACGAGAGTCCCTTTTCGCTCCCCCCCCTTCTTAAAAGAAAACTGTTCAAAGAGATGAAAAATGTTTCCCTGAACAGATACCCGGAACCGGGTGCGCCCCTGATCAGGAAACGCTTTGCCGAACACTATGGCGTAGCCGATAATATGATAATGATCGGTAACGGGTCTGATGAACTTATTCAGATCCTCTGCACCGCTCTGGTAAATTCATCATCAGTCGTCATGGTTCCGATTCCGACTTTTGTCATGTACAGGATTATCGCATCAAATACCGGTCATGCAGTAGCAGAAGTGCCCCTCAATGCCTCTTTTGATTTAGACCTGTATGCAATGCTAAAACGGATCGCCAAAGATGCACCCGTCCTGACCTTCTTGAGTTACCCCAACAGTCCTACGTCAAACTGCTTCAGCGAAAAGGGCGTCGCGGCTATTGTTGAGGCATCAACAGGAATTGTGGTCGTTGATGAGGCGTACGGCAGCTTCGCCGGAAAAACCTTGCTGCCTTTATTGAAGAAATATGACAACCTGGTTATCTTAAAGACCCTCTCTAAAGTGGGACTTGCCGCCATGCGGATAGGCTTCTTAATCGGCTCACCGCTCCTCATCCATGAACTCGACAAGGTGAGGCTACCCTATAATATCAATACCCTTTCCCAGGTTGCTGCCGGGTTCTATTTGGACCACATTGATACGTTTTTAGGTCAGACGAGGGAGATAATTGCAAGTCGGGAAGAACTCCTGAGCGCTCTTGGGAAGATTGCGGGTGTACATCCCTATCCTTCAGATGCAAATTTCATTTTTTTTAGTTGCGATTTTGATACAGATAACATATACTCCATCTTAGCCCAGGAAGGGATTCTTATTAAGAATCTAAACTCTCCTGGGGTCTTGAAGAATTGTATGAGAGTAACGGTGGGAAACCGCGAAGAAAACCAAGAATTCTTAAAGGTATTAAAGAAAATCCTTCTAAAGTAAGGAGTGTGGTCTAACATAAGTTAACAGAGGGTAGTTTACGGCAAAGGCCTAATTGGTCTAGTGTCGTACTGCCCTTTTTTTGTCCCCTTTCGGCTCAACGTTTAAAGAATTTATATTTCGTTATTAAAAAAATTAAAAGAAAGGAAGGGTTGTTTTGGAAGTAAAAGTATACGACAATGACATTGAAAAGGCCTTAAAAATCCTGAAGAACAAACTCTCAAAAAGCGGATTGTTCAAGGAACTGAAGCTGCGGAGAGCCTATGAGAAGCCTTCTGTGAAAAGGAAACGCAAAGCTATCGAAGCTCGCAGACGTTATGCCAAGGTTCAGCGCCGCAGAAGTTACTAAGAATTTTTTCAACAGTAAGAACCATGATCACCGAGGCCGGGGTCTCCTGCCAGATGCTCTAGGAGACCCGGGATGTACACAAAATGGACGAGAAACAATATTTGGTTGATGCCCTGTCGATAGAGGAATCATGGCGGATATTCCGCATCATGGCTGAATTTGTGGAAGCCATTGAAACCCTGTCCCAGGTGAAAAACGGTGTCACCATTTTTGGATCCGCAAGAGTCGGGCCTGATGATCCATACTACAAGAAGGCAGAGTATCTCGCCAGAAGGCTTGCCGAAAACGGCTTCAGTGTAATTACAGGAGGCGGCCCCGGCATCATGGAGGCGGCCAATAAGGGAGCGGCAGCAGCAGGTGGCCAGTCGATAGGAATGAATATCCGTCTTCCCTATGAGCAGAAACCAAACCCGTACGCCAATACCATTATCGAATACAAATATTTTTTCATCCGTAAAGTAATGTTTGTAAAATATGCTGTGGCCTATGTAATCCTCCCGGGAGGCTTCGGAACAATGGATGAGCTCTTCGAGGCCTTGACCCTGATTCAGACAAAAAGGATAAAGGGCTTTCCCGTCATACTGATGGGCAGCGAATACTGGCAAGGACTGATGGGCTGGATGAAAGGCACCATGCTCGGGAACGATAAGATTGAACCGTGTGATCTCGAAATCATCCACATCATTGATGATCCGGATGAAGTAGTAAAACATATAAAGAAATTTGTCATTCTCTAAATACCCTGTAAGATCTCGTCTGATACCTATATCAAGTGTTGATAAAAACGGTGCTGAATTGTCATGTCGAGCGAAGCGAGGCATTTTGGAATAAAGCGTATTAAGATTCCTCGCTCGCACGCGGAATGACAGGCAATAAACGCACCTTCAGAATTAGAAGAAAGTTCACGACACCACAGCCAGCAGACATAATGGATTTTGAAAAGATACTGATGGAACTCAAGAAAGGGAAGGCGGACCCTTCTCCCTGTTATCTCCTGCATGGTGAAGAAGAATATCTTGTCAAAGATGCCCTGAATAAAATCATAGCTGCTATCATCCCCGCAAGCGATAGAGATATGAATCTCTTCTTCATGGATGGAGAGAATGAAGATATAGACGGCCTTTGCGAAACCATCCTGACACCACCCCTCATTCCAGGAAGAAAAGTTGTTGTGCTGACAAACACCCGTCTTCTTCAAACAAGAATTGCCCTGCCGGAGATAGTACAAAAAATTCGACAACATTTTGAAAATGACCCCGACATGGCAGTCAGGTATTTTATGCAATTCTTGAAGATCACAGGCTGGAACATCGACGATCTCAGAGACGACGGTTGGAAAAAAATAACCAGCGACAACTGGCAAAAAACTGTTGAAGGCGACAGCGGACATGATCGGGAAACCTGGCTCCCCGAAATGATCGAGACCTGTATAAGCCGCGGAGTGGATATGAGCGAGCGCAGAGAGGTCACGGAACGTCTTGAAGATACCCTGAGAAAAGGTATCCCGGCAGGCATCCACCTGATCATAACCGCAGAAACAGTAGACAAGAGGAAGAGGCTTTTCAAGACCATATCCGAAACTGGAATTGTCCTTAATTTTTCTCGGCCAAGGGGTGAGGCAAGGCAGAAGAATACCCTGATAGATACGGCAAAAGATATCTTAGCTAAGAGTGGGAAAAAACTGACGCCAGGCGCATGGACCGCTATCGGCAGGAAAACAGGCTTTAACCTTGCCGATTCCATGAAAGCCTTGGAAACGTTAATCACCTACGCAGGCGACAAGATATCGATAGAAGAGTCGGACGTCGAAGAGGTCATAGGAAAAACGAAAGAAGATACCGTCTTTGATTTAACAGGCGCTATCGTTGCGGGGAAGCTGGATGTGGCTTTGTCAAATCTGAAAGATCTTTTCGATCAGGGTATACACCACGTGTTGATCCTGTCGATGATAGCGAGGGAAATCAGATTTCTCCTTCATGCCAAGATGTTTATCAGATCAGGTAAGCTCGGATCTTTTGAGCCCAATATGGACTATGAAAAGTTTCAGAGGTCCGTTTATCCGGTCATCTTGCGATGGAGAGGCGATAAGGGAGGAAAAGGCGGTCTGGACAGTCAACATCCGTACGTCATTTATAATGCCGTAAAAAACTCTTATCGATTCTCATACGAGCGTCTGTTGAAATATTTGGAAGATCTCGTCGATATGGACATTGCCTTCAAGACCACGACGAAAGAGCCAAAGTTTATCCTGGAGAGATTTATTGTTAGCGTTTGTACAGCCAGGAATTGAAGAAGGACTTCTGACCGGCTGGAGTTCTTATATCAAATCCATGAAAAATTCAATCCCGCCAAAAGTTCCTATAACTTCTTGATTCTTTCCATGGCTGACTTCTTCTTCCGGGAAAGTCTCCTTGAAGGGCCTTTCTTTTTTGCTCGTCCATTTGTTGCATCATCCTCTTCTTTGTCTGATCTTTCTTCCGTATGGCGGGCATGGTCGATCATAGCGGTTTTCGCCCTCCCCATCAGCTCGTCAAACTCCTGGGATGATATTGATGTCCCCCCTCTGCGATTGACAAAATTGGCAATGTCCCTGTCAGACGTGACAACAACAATTTCTTCTGCCCTTTCTTGAACCATTCGTTTGATGACTTCATCCGCTTTTTCGCCCTTCCGGGAATATATGATGTCAATGCCTGAGAGTTTATCCCTCTCTTCCTCGACAGGTCCACCCTGCCAGCCGTCGAAGACAACGGTCACCTTGTGTCCTCTCTGTTTTTTATAGAGAGATATGCCGCGTATCAAAGCATTTCGGCCCTCCTCCAGGCTGAATCTCTCATACCTCCTTAGTGCGTCAGACTGTCTTATCAGATTATACCCGTCAATGATGATGTGCATGATGGCTACTGCCCGCTTTATTTCATCGATTTGATAATTTCATACAGGAAAAACGCCTTTTCTGCCGCTCCGCAGGTTGGGCATGCAGCGCGAAATTATTCATTATCCGTGTAATCCGGTTTTTTCTTGACCTCGACACCGCGATTCTGCTATTTTCCATTCGTTCTTATATTAGAAAGTTCTTTGCAGGTCAATTCCTTCCTTAATAACTTCTGCAAGCGAGTGGCAACAGGATATGCCACCCTGTAACGATGAAGATTAAGATATCCATGAACCTTCGGTATTAGCATAACATTTTCTCTGCCAATGATTACACAAGAACGCAAGAAATTAGTGGAAATAGATAGCTTTTTATAAAGTGTAAGATTCAAGGCATGTCCGTCAACTACCTCATTGTTGCCGGAACTCCCAAGAACCAGTACGGGTAAAATTAATAGAATTCAACTGAGAAAATTATATGATTAGGAGGACAAAAAATGGATTTTGAATTGAACGATGAACTGAAAATGTTGAAGGAAATGTCATACAAATTTGCCCAGGCTGAGTTTACCGGGATATCCCATGAATGTGACGAGGGAGAAAAATACACCCCGGAGATTCGCAAGAAGGCCGCTGAAAATGGTCTTGTCGGGGCATGGATTCCCGAAGAATATGGTGGCGCGGGGGCAGGTTTTTTGGGCAATACCATCATCATGGAGGAACTGTCCAAGGTGGACATGGGAATCGGTTTAAATGTCGTTGCCGCCACATTCGGCTGTGAATCCATACTACACTTCGGGTCGGAAGAGCAGAAAAAGACATATCTCCCTCCCGTATGCAGGGGTGAACAGGTAAGCGCGGGGGCATTTACGGAGCCCAACGCCGGCACAGATGTGGCGGGATACAGAACTAAGGCTGCTAAAGACGGAAATGACTATGTCATTAGCGGAAATAAAATGTTCATAACCAATGGAACCGTCTGTGACTTCATGGTAGCCCAGTGCATTACCAACCCGGAGGAAAAAAAGCACAACAGCTTCAGCCTTATCATAGTTCGTGCCGATACCCCGGGAATAACGAGAAACAAGATTCATGGAAAAATGGGTATCCGCTCCAGTGACACGGCAGAAATCGCTTTTGAGGATGTGCGGGTTCCTCGGACTAACCTGGTTGGCAAGGAAGGCAATGGCTTCCGGCAGTTGATGCATTTCTTTGATACAACAAGGGTGATGGTTGCCGCCCAGGCTCTCGGTCTTTCCGAAGCCTGTCTGGAGACAAGCATCAAGTACGTCAAGGAAAGAACGGCTTTTGGAGCCCCCCTGGGTTCCTTCCAGTTGACCCAGATGAAACTGACGGAGATGGCGATCAAGGTAGAGGCTCTACGGGGTCTTATTTATAGATCGGCATGGCTTCTTGATCAGGGCAGGCCGGACTATACGCTGGCTGCGATGGCAAAATACTACGGAGGTCAGACGGCGGTCTTCTGTGCGAATTACGCCGTGGAACTGCATGGCGGGTACGGTTACATTGATGAGTACAACGTCCAGAAATGGTACCGTGACGCCAAAATTCTCGAACTTTACGAAGGAACCAAAGAAGCTGAAATCATGACCATCGGCAGAGCTCTGCAGGCACGGTAGCCATACGAAAAATGCCCCCGTCCCCGCCTTGACAAATATGGGGATAGGGGCATTTCCAATTTTAAGTGGAGATCAACCGCCTATTAGGGCTTTCATGGCCCTGATGGTATGAGCATAGTCTCCGCTCCCGAAGATGGCGGCGCCCGACACTATGACGTCTGCACCGGCTTCGGCAACCAATCTAATATTATCGAGAGTTATGCCACCGTCAACTTCGATGGCGACATCGGGTGAAACGGCATTCACCATCTCCCTGGCCTGCTCTATTTTCGGCAGGACACTCTCTATGAATTTTTGTCCCCCGAATCCGGGATTAACGGACATGACAAGAAGGAGATCGACATCTTTCAGAATCGGCTCAACCTGAACGAGCGGTGTGGCAGGATTAAGAGACACACCCGCCTTGACGCCCCTTTCCTTTATCTGAGCAATTGTCCTGTGGAGGTGCCAGGCCGTCTCGACATGAACGGTTATGATATCACTTCCAGCTTCGGCAAATGAGTCTATATAACGTTCCGGATTTGATATCATGAGATGCACATCGAAAGGAAGTCTTGTGATCTTTCGGAGCCATTTTACCGGACCTGGCCCGATAGTGATATTGGGAACGAAATGACCGTCCATTACATCTATGTGTATCCAGTCGGCGCCCGCTGCTTCCACAGCCAGGATTTCTTCGCCGAGCCTGCTGAAGTCAGCGGAAAGGATGGAGGGGGCAATTTTTTTCATCACATGCCTTCTTTTCCGTTCTCTTGAAACATATGAAAAAATGTGTTTTGTGTCATTTTTGAAAGAAGAGTGCTTACGCAATGTCAATACACCATCGATGCTAACCTGTCAATAATTACTGAAAGGGAGAAAAGGCCCTTGACAAAATAATTGTAAAAGCAGATGCTTCCGGCAAAATCGAATCGCATAATTGTAATCAATGTACTTTCTTTATAACATTCTACTATTCATGGCTGCCCTGCTCGCTCTCCCCTACTATTTAATCAAGATGACGCTGACGGGAAAATACAGAAAAAGCATGGGGCCGAAGTTCGGGATTGTCAGGCCTTCAATCTTTGCGGAGATGAAGGGCAGCCCCAGGATTTGGATACATGCTGTTTCTGTCGGCGAGGTAACGGCTGCTGAGCCAATTGTTGCTTCGTTAAGAACGCACTTCCCTGAGGCCTGCATTGTACTATCCACCAGCACGGAAACAGGCCAGGACATGGCCAGAAGAATTGTCACCGGAGCTACGTCTTTTATATACTACCCTCTTGATATCCCATTTGTCGTGAGAAAGGTTATCACGAAGGTGAGACCTGATATCTTTATCCTTACAGAGACGGAACTCTGGCCCAATTTTATCAGAGTGTGTAAAGAGCAGGGTGCGAAGATTATAATGGTTAACGGTCGCATCTCTCAACACTCCTATCAGAAGTATGCTATAATAAGGTTTTTCTGGAAAGACATTGTAAATTTGATAGACGAAATGGGCGTGATTTCGGAAATTGACGCCGAGAGGCTGAAAGCCATTGGAATGGCGCGATCGAGGGTTCATGTCATGGGGAACGCAAAGTACGACAGCCTGGCAGCGAAGGCCTCCCCGCCTGTCCGGGAGGAGATGGAAAGGAGGCTGAACCTTACAAAAATGGACAGGGTCTTCGTGGCGGGAAGCACCCATGACGGCGAAGAGAAAATAGTCCTCTATGTTTACAGGCGCCTCCTTGAGAGATACCCTGATTTCAAATTGATTATCATCCCACGGCACCCTGAAAGAGGTCATGCAGTCCTATCCTTGGTCAAGGAGACCGGCTTTGAAGATTGTATGACTATGACTGAGATCAACGGTGGCAGGCATCGAACAGGCGAGCGGATCATCGTTATCGATGTCATCGGTGAACTCTTCAAAGTATACTCTCTCGCCTCTGTGGTCTTCTGCGGCGGTTCCCTTGTCCCGAAGGGCGGGCAGAACATCCTCGAACCTGCCGCATGGGGCAAGGTCATCTTTTACGGACCTTCCATGGAGGACTTCAGGGATGAAAAGGAACTTTTGGAAAAAGCCGGAGCGGGGATTATGGTGGGAAACGGCGAAGAATTGCTTGACGGCATCCTGACGCTCATGTCTGATCCTGATGCGCTTGCCAGGAAGGGAGAGGAGGGGCGGAGAATTGTGGTTTCTAATATGGGGGCCGCAGAGAGATATGCCGAGTTGGTGAGGTCACATATTGAGAGATAAATTGTCCATCTATGCATTCAATATGTGATACTGATAAATCGTCAACCGTGGTGAAACAGATCCCGCCCTTCGATCAAGACAGTGTTAGCCCTCGGCCCTCTTCAGGTCTTCATTCCATCTCGTGTCAACCCACCTCTGGAGCTGCCTCAGTTGCTCGATGCTCATCTTCCGGAATCGCCCCTGTCTCTCCACATAATTGATGACAGGCAGCTTATTCCCTTTTTCCGCCAGAGTCTTGCTTCTCCCGGTAAAGCGAAATTTGCCATCCTCAATCTCGAAGAGAATCACGATCCCCGTCTCTACGGCAAGTCTGCCGATACGCACGGTGTCCTTGGGCGCGTAACCCCATCCCGGAGGGCAGGGGACGGCTATCTGCATGTACCGCGCTCCTTTGATGCGCTTGGCCTTGACGAATTTATCATACAGGTCAATCGGATAGGCCGATGAAGTGGTGGCGAGATAAGGCAGGTCGTGGGCTTCCATGATTCGCAGCATATCCTTCTTGGGTTGCTGTTTGGTCAGCACAGGCGTGGTAGAGGTCAATGCCCCCATGGGCGTGGCACTGGACCGCTGTGTACCGGTATTCATATACCCTTCGTTGTCGTAGCAGACGTAGATGAAGTCCGTGCCTCTTTCGGCCGCCCCGCTCAGGGCCTGGATTCCCATGTCGAAAGTACCCCCGTCTCCGGCGATGGCGACGACTGTAATGTCCGTACGGTTTACGGCGTTCAGGCCGGCGACAAGACCCGACGCAGAGGCCGCCGTACTGGCGAATGTACAATTCAGTGCAGGAATGGTCACGGAAGTCGTCGGATACAGTCCATGGAGAACGGTCAGGCAACAGGCAGGAAAGGTCAGAATTGTATTTTCACGCAATGCTTTCAGAACATAGCGATATGCGAGGGACAGGCCGCAACCCTGACAGGCCCTCTGCCCCGGAAGCATATACTCTTCAATATTAACCTTGAACAGGTTCTCTGGCATATTCTCACTCCGTAAAACAGTTCAACCATTTCGGTATGGGTTCCGTATCCCCTGCAGCGATTGCATCCCGTGATGACCGTACAGCCTCGGCGAGTTCCCTCGCCTTGACATCCCTGCCCCCAAGGCCGCAGATGTAGTTATGAATAGGCAACCGGATCTCTGTCCCGTAAAAGGCCGCCTTGATTTCGGAACACAGTGCTCCTTCATATCCGTAACTGATCGCTTTTTCGAAGACGCAAATAGCCTTCGTCTTCCTGAAAGCCGCGCGGACATCTTCTTTCGGAAAGGGCCTGAAGACCCTGATTCCGACAACTCCGGCTCTGATACCCTCCGCCCTCAGCATATCTGCCGCCGTGGTGGCTTCGCTGGCCAAAGAGCCCATCCCCACAAGTATTATCTCGGCATCATCTGTCCTATATTGCCACAACATGCCGCCGTGATCTCTACCAAAAGCCCCGGCAAATTGACGACTCGTAGAAATAATAACGTCACGAGATTCGTCGAGGGCCTTCTGAAGTTTGTATCGCATTTCCATATAGCCGTCACACAGGACACCCTCTGCATTAGCCCGCCGCCATGGGAAAAGGACAGGGTTGATATTCATGGGAGCCTCCGGCGACAGGACTGTGTGGGGCTTATAAGGGGGCAGGAAATCGGAGACAGCCTCAGCATCAGGGATCTCCACGGGCATCATCGTATGAGACATGACAAAGCCATCGTAACAGATCATGACCGGTACATAGACGGACTCGGCAATCCGGTACGCCTGAATGATGGAGTCAATAATCTCCTGGTTGTCCCGGCAGTAAATTTGTATCCAGCCTGTATCGCGCTGTGCGATGGAATCCTGCTGGTCGTTGAAGATCGTCCACGGCGCGCCCACTCCCCGGTTGATGCAGCACATCACAATAGGCAGCCTCGCGCCGGCGGCCCAGTGTATCTGCTCATGCATGTAAAGCAGTCCCTGGGAGCTCGTGGAAGTGAAGACGCGGGCCCCCACAGTGGATGCCGATATGCAAACCGCAAGTGCGGAATGCTCTGATTCAACGCGGATGTATTCAGCCTTGAGTTCTCCGCCCTCGATAAACTGGGAAAGCATCTCCGTAACAGAGGTCTGCGGCGTAATGGGATAGGCTGCCACGACCTGAACATGGCTGAGCTTCGCCCCGAGAGCCGCGGCCTGGTTGCCCGTCATGATTTGTACTTCAGCCATTTTTCTCCCCCTCGTTCACCATGGTTATCGCTTTTCCGGGACACTCCTCAGCGCAAATGCCGCAACCCTTACAGTATTCCAGGTCGATTTCCAAGGGGATCGTTGCTTTGATTACTCCTTCCGGACAATAGAGCCAGCAGAGAAAGCAGGCAGGCTTTTTTTTGATGAAGGGGATACACTTTGAATGATCGCAAACGGGCCTCATGTCCCGCCAGTCCCCCGTTTTACCCGCTTCTCCGACTGCCGGTGTGGCCATGGCGGAAATATTCGTGTCTTTTTTATTCACAATTGTTGTCCTCACTTGGCAGCTTTCATTAGAGTCTGTTCAAATGCGTCCCGCAGGGCGGCGAAATTGGCGGCAGAAACGGTGCTTGATAATTTACCCTTCAGTCCTTTTTCCATCGCGTCAAGAGACACAAGGTTTGATGCCCTGGCAAATGCCCCCAGCATCGTGGTGTTGACAATCGGTTTCCCCTCCCTGATGAGATGGTGTTTGAGAGCAATCGTTCCGGCATCAACTGTGGCTATGCTGATTTTCGTATCAAAGTTCAGCTCATCGGGTTTCAAGGGGGTGTTGACGATGATAAGCCCCACCTCTTTGAGCGTCGCCAGAATATTTACAGCAGAAAGGAGAGATGAATCAAGAACAATAGATATATCTGCACGCTCAATCTGCGAGACCATCCGGATGGGCTCTGACGAGATCCTGGTTGAAGCTGTCAACGGGGCGCCTCTTCTTTCAGGACCGAAGGTCGGTGCGGAGGTGACTCCTCTGAATCCTTGAATATAAGCTGCTTCTGCCAGAATCTGTGCAGCTATCACAACGCCCTGACCGCCCCTTCCGTGCCATATTACTTCATGCATGCTCATTAAACTTCAAGAACTTTAGAAAATCGATTGAAGGGTCATTGCGAGGAGTGTAACGACGCGGCAATCTGTTATGTCGTCATTGTGTTCAGATTGCTTCACTGCGTCCGCAATGACAGAAGAGGTATATTTCAAAGTTCCCTTTCCAAGAATAAAAAAGGCCATGGATTTTTTACCCATGGCCTTTAGGATGATATCTATGTACTCTTATCCTGTCCTAAAAACGACGGGCGACGCGAGTAGCCGTGTCAACAGAAGAGCGAGGAAGAGCAAGCGACGAACACACAAAACAAAAGTCACTCTTCTTATTGATACAAAGGTCATTTTCAGGAAATCCTATCTAAATTTTCTGAACCTATAGAATAAACGACAGCAGATGTCAATAGAGAAATCATACCCAATACTCACCTGAATTTCTTCTGCGCAGCCAGAGCGTTCTTGAGGTTTTCCTGCGCCAGTGTGTAATCCGGGTTGAGACGCAGGGCCTCCCGATAACTGGCAATGGCCTCTTCAAGCCTTCCTTGATAAAGCAAGGCGTTTCCCAGATTGTTATAAGCCTTTGCATACCCCGGACTGATACGGATGCTTTCGCGAAACTGATAAATGGCTTCATCGAGTTTCCCTTGTGATGCCAGCATTGTGCCCAAATTATAGTGTGCATCAGCCGGATTGTTAATGCTTATAGCCTTCTGAAAGTGGGCAATAGCTTCCCTTGTTTTGCCCTGGAGAGATAGGGCATAACCCAGGTTATTTTGCGCCCAGGCATTTTCAGATGTAACCTTTATGGCATGCTCATATAGGATGATGTTATTGCGCCAATAACCTATCTGGACGTACGTTATAACCATAAGAGCGAAAAGAATCCCCACAGCGGCAGAAGCAAGTGCAAATCTTCGATAACGCCAGCTATTGAGAAGTTCCGGAACGCCCCATGCAATCATGATGAAAACGCCGATGAGGGGCACGTAGGTATAGCGATCGGCCATAGACTGCAAGCCCACCTGCACCAATCCAATGACCGGAATAAGCGTTCCCAGATACCAAAGCCAGCCGACTATAAGATAGGGAAAACGCCTGGCTGCTCGAATAGTCAGGTAGGTTGTAACCATTAGAACCAACATGGCCGATACCGCCTGCCACGAGAATAGCGCAACGCCGACATAAGGATAAAAGATGGAGAGTTTTGCAGGCCACAGCATCTTTCCAATATAGCTGACATAAGAAATCAGTGCATTGGCAATGCGACCGCCCAGGGGATACAGCTCCATGGGTTTCACTACTCGATGCTGGGCATAGAAGGTTATGAAACAGAAGAGTATGGTGACAACAAAAAATGGTATCTTTTCTTTCAGCGAAGAACGTATATCCGGCCATAGAGCACGGGATTCTACAGTACCCTTAGTCTGTACAGTATCTTTTCCGATTTGCTGCCGCGATTTCTGCTTTCTCTTCGCGCGGCTCGCCGGTTGGGGTGTTGCAGTACCGATACGGGCACCCGATTGTACGGTCTGGAGCCGCTTGAGGGGCCAGTAATCCAGGAGCAGAAGGACAAAGGGCAAAGTGACCAGCATGGGCTTGGACATGAGACCCAACGCGAAGAATACGAAAACCAAGAGATACCTCTTATATCCGGGACGTTCCACATAGTAAACATACGCCCCCATTGTGCACAACCAGAACAGGGTGGAGAGGACATCCTTCCGCTCAGCCACCCAGGCGACAGACTCCACATGGAGGGGATGAATGGCGAAGACAGCCGCCACAAAGGCGCTCTGCCAGAGAGCATTTGTCATGCGACGGAGAATCAGGAAGAGCAAGAGGGTGTTGGCAACATGAAAGAAGAGGTTGACCAGATGATGCCGCCCCGGTCTCAGTCCGAACACCTGACAGTCCAGCATGTGTGAAAGCCATGTCAATGGGTGCCAATTATGGGCATGCGGTTCGGAAAAGGCCCAGACTGTGCCCTTTAACGTAAGCCCGTCCTGTACATAGCGGTTCTCTGTTACGTAGTCGTTATCATCAAATGATATGAACTCGTAGTTTCCGACCTGCCAGAAGACCGCAATGGTTGTTATTGACAGGGCAATGCATACTATCAACACTAAATAGTTTCTATTTATCTTACTTGTCATTTGTTAGCCGTAATAGAATTCATTGCTGTTTATTATGCATCGCAAGGGCATTATTCAGGTTGTCCTTTGCCAACTTGAAATCGGGGTTAATTCGCAGGGCCTCTCGGTAACTGTCAATAGCCTCTTCAAGCCTTTTTTGATAGAATAAGGCGTTTCCCAGATTGTTATGGGCATCCGCCAAGTCAGGCTTGAGTCTGATAGCCTCCCGAAAGTGGTTAATGGCTTCGTCTTCTTTACCCTGAAGGGCAAGGACATAACCCAGATTATTTTGATACTCTGCAGAGAGAGGCTTGAGTCTCACAGCCTCCTTGAGGTGGGTCACTGCTTCCACCATTTTTCCCTGGTGCGCCAAAGCATTGCCCAGGTTATAATGTCCATCGGCGTGGTATGGATTTATCCTTAGAGTCTCGTCATAGTCGCTAATAGCTCCCTTATAATCACTGATCTTGATCTTCACATTTCCCCGGTTGTAATAGGCCGCATAAAAGCGGGGATTCAGTTCAATCGCTCTATTGTAATAGCTTAACGCCCCAGATGCATTCCCCGTATCGGCCAGCACCTTCCCATACCCGTTCAACGGTCTCGGTTTATTCGGAGATTTCATAATGCCGTCGGCCCACAGGGAATATTCACTTTTCCAGACCTTATTGCGCTCATAGGTCAATACCGCATTTGTTAAGACCAGTAAAACCAGGATGCCCCAAGCGACCTGCCTGTATCGATCCCAGATAAAATAAAAGACCACGCCTGTCAGAACAAGAAAAAAACCCAGACCCGGCAGGTATGTCCGATGTTCAAATATTACATTCTGGGAAATCGGGATAATACTTGATTCCACAGACAGGGTTAAAAAAAACCAGAATATACCGAAAGAAATCAGCCGATACCTGCGGAAAAGCAGTATTCCGAGAACAAAAATCCCGGCCAGGGATAGCAAGCCAAAGAGCGTATGCCCTTCGAAAAGGCTGTGCGAGATCGGATAATCATAATCCAGATTCTGATTTACAGGCAGTATAAATAGCCTGATATATATGAGTATGACGCTAAACTGGGTGAGGAGATATTCCCAGGCGGTTATGGGATAATCATAACCCTGGTTGAGAAGAGGCGGTATGGGATTAAAAATCCCAAAGGAGAAATTATGGAAAAAAAGGGCAACGAAAAGCATAAGGATGATGATGGTAACCTGAATGCCCCTGTCTTTTAAATCGAACTTCCACGTATCGGTCTTCATAAAGCTGAACTCATAAAGGACAAGGGCAAATGGCAGTGTAAAGACAATCTCCTTGGTCAGCATTCCCAGAACTGCGCATAGTATAGAGCCTGCGTAATAAAAGAAAACTTGCCTGTTTCCGTTGCCCTTCCAGAGTCCGCCCTTGACATACAGCGCTAACGACAACAGATAAAACAGTGCGGCCAGTGAAGACAACCGTTGTACTATGTACGTAACCGATTGGGTCGCCAGAGGATGGGATACGAATAGCAAAGCAGTAAATAGAGCCATTGACTCTTTATGCCTGCTTATCGGCTGAGTTTTCATAACGGGTGTCGTCATTGTCAGCATCACCAGCCACCAGACCAACACGCCATTTACAATGTGTATCGCCATATTAACGAGGTGATATCCCCACACATCAAGCCTGTGAAAATTATAATTCAGGGCGAATGATAGATACCCTATGGGACGGCTGGGGTAAAAACCCCACCAGGCTTCAACGTCGGAGAGATTCCGTATAGCGATATTATCCTCAATGGTTGGGACATCATCAAAATGAAAAGAGCAATCAAACGAGTTGGAATAAGCTATTACACCCACCAGGCATATAAGCAGTATGGATATTAAGCTCCACAGGACGCTTCTATTCTTCCCTTGTTCTTTCCCCTTACCGGGAATGTCTCTTATTTTTTTCTTCTTCGGAGTCTTCGATACCTGTCTATTCCCCACACTACCTCCCATGGGCTTTTTCAACGGTAGCGAGCATAAACAAATAAAATATAGTTGAGCGCGTCAAATTTTATATCCAATGAGCTGCCTCGAAATGAAGACAGCAGGCACAAATTACCAAAAGATCATGCCGAACATTTAATCTTTCTTTGTCCACGTTCTTGAAACATCAACTCCCGGTTCAAGGCAGAGATGGCAACCAGCTATGCGCAGCAAAGCTTATCGGTTCTTTTTCTATTGAGCAAGGGCATTCTTGAGGTTCTCGTGGGCCATTACATAGTCCGGGTTGATTCGCAGTGCCTCCCGATAACTTTCAATGGCTTCGTCAAACCTTCCTTGGTAAAGCAAGGCATTACCCAGATTGTTATATGCCTTGGCATGGTCCGGTTTGATGCGGATGGATTCTCGAAAGTGATAAATGGCTTCATCAAGTTTCCCCCGTGAGGCCAGGACAGTCCCCAGGTTGTAGTGGGCTGCCGCATGATTGGGGTTGATTCTAATAGCCTTGAGGAAATTTGGTATGGCTTCATCGGCGCTTCCCCGCTTTGTCAAGGCAAGACCCATATTGTTATAGGAATCTGACAGATTAGGGTCAATCCGCAAGGCCTCTGTATAATGGCTGATGGCCTCATCAAGCCTGCCTTCACCCTCCAGAACATTCCCCATATTGTTTAGCATTATAGGATTATTGGTTGTCTTCTCCAAGGTATGCTTAAACAGGGTAGTGCTATTTTGCCAGTACCCCACCTGCTTCCATGTAACGAATGAAAAAATGGATAGTGTGATGACAGCCACCGTTGCAAGTGCAGCGTTTCGATGTCGCCATTTTTTTAAAAACTCAGGTACACCCCAGGAAACCATGATCGAAACGCCGATAAGGGGTACATAGGTGTAACGGTCCGCCATGGCCTGCACCCCCACCTGGACAAGACCGATGACGGGAACCAGTGTCCCCAGGTACCACAGCCATCCCGTAGCGAGATAGGGCAAGCGCTTCACGTTCCGGATAATCAAGAAGGTTGTAATGCCAAGAAAGAAGACCGACCCAATGACCTCCCAGGTTGGCAGCATGCCGGGGTGCGGATAAAGAACCGCAAGATCAGCGGGCCAGATCATCTTCCCAATGTAACCGCAGTAAGAGACAAGGGCATTTGTAATGCGGGTTGTCAAAGGAAAGCTTTGCAGAGAACCCACGGCCCCGCCTTTCTGCTGGGCCATGTATGTAACTATACTCGATGCCAGAGAAAGAACAAAAAAGGGAACCTTTTCCAGGATAATCTGAACCATAAGCGGCTGTTGTCGGGTCTGCTTCTCAGGCTTGTTTATATGCTCTGCCTTTATTGCACTCCTCCGGCGTTCCTTTTTTTTGCGGTGCCTTTTTAGGGATATTTCAGATTGCGTGTGCTCATTTACTGACGATTTCCCTATCGTCAAACGACGGAGGGGCCAGTAATCAAGAAGGAGCAGGACAAAGGGAAGTGTAACCAGCATGGATTTGGCCATGAGGCCCAGGGCAAAAAAGAAAAGAGCAAGGAGATACCTCTTTAGCTCCCGCCTTTCAACATAGAAAACATAAGCCCCCATGGTGAGCATCCAGAAAAATGTGGAAAGGACGTCCTTGCGTTCGGTGACCCAGGCAACAGACTCCACATGAAGGGGGTGAATGGCGAAGACAGCCGCCACAAAGGCGCTTTGCCAGAGGCCCTTCGTCATTCGGTGAAGAATGAAAAAGAGCAATAGGGTGTTTGCCATGTGAAAGAAAAGGTTTACTAAATGATGCAAACCCGGCTTCAATCCGAACAACTGACAGTCCAGCATGTGAGAGATCCAGGTCAGGGGATGCCAGTTGCCTGCATGGAAGGTTGTAAAAGCCCAGGTAATGTTCCCAGACGTCAGACCGGTCTGTACGTGACGGTTTTCCGTTATGTATTCGTTGTCATCAAAATAAACAAAATCATAATCCTTCACCTGCAAGAATACTGAGAGGGTAATCACAGTTAGAAACAAGCATATGAATAATGTCAGGTGCTTGTCATTTAATTTAATCATCACAGGGGAAATGACCTTGATTCGATAGGATTCATCTTCGGCCGGGCTTGATTGATCATCGCCTCCATCCTTTCAGCGAGAGGAGGCAGGGTTTCGGCGTTGAGCGCTGATATGGCTATGGCGCCAAACCGTTGACAGAGGTTTTGCAAGATCGCTTTATCGGCGAAACGATCCTCCTTGTTGAAGACACGAATGGTGGGCTTCCCGATAATCGCAAGTTCCTCCAGGATTTTCTCAACTGCCCCTATATGGCTTTCAAAATTCGGGTTGCTGATATCAATTACATGCAGAAGAACATCGGCTTCGTGTAGTTCATCAAGGGTCGCCCGAAAGGCAGCGAAGAGATCCCGGGGAAGGTCCCGGATAAAGCCCACAGTATCGGTAATAATGGCCTCGGTATCACGGGGAAAGCGGAGCCGCGAGCTTTTCGGATCAAGGGTCGCAAACAGGCGGTCCTCCGTAAAGACCGTGCTTTTTGTGAGTGTATTCAAGAGGGTCGATTTTCCGGCATTCGTGTAGCCGACGATAGAGATTACGGGAAGACCCATTTTCCCCCGTTTAACGCGGCGCTGTTCCCTTGCCCTTTCGATCTCGTGCAGCTCACGTTCGAGGCGGTGGATTCGATCCCTCACACGGCGCCGGTTTATCTCAAGCTTAGTCTCCCCCGGCCCCCTGCCCCCGATGCCTCCTGTGAGCCTCGACATGGCCGTATTTTTTGTCACCAGCCTGGGGAGGAGATACTTCAACTGTGCCAGCTCTACCTGGAGCTTTCCCTCTCTGCTGTGGGCGCGCCGGGCGAAGATATCAAGAATGACCTGGGTCCGGTCGATGACCTTCATCTCTGTAAAATCCGTAATAGATCTAAGCTGTGCCGGTTGCAGTTCGTGGTCGAAGATGAGGAGATTCGCCCCTATCTGCATTGCTTTGATGACGAGCTCCGACATTCTCCCCCTGCCGAGGACGAATCGGGGGTCTATCTGCTCCCGGTACTGGATGATGCTGTCGAAGACCTCGACCCCGCAGGACCGGGCAAGCTCCTTCAACTCATCCAAGGAGCTTCGGCTGTCGGCAAGGGGGCTCGTTTCTACACGGATCAGTATGGCGCGGTCTGTAGAATCTACTTTCCTCGTCTTCTGTTTTTTCGCAAATTCGCTCTCCAGGGCCTGGATGAAGGCAAGAAAATTGAGGTGCATCTCCGATGGACGAACCTTCTCCATGATAAGCCAGTACCTGCTATCGGGGTTTTCCGGAATCAGGTGGGCCGTGTGGGCATAACCGGGAAGTCCATCTTCTCCGGTCTCGACGGCTGAAATGAGATCGAGGCGGAGCAGAGCCAGGTCGGTGAGATCTTCAGTGGTGAGTCCCTCACCGTTTAGATGGGTGTGGATTAAGCGAAGGCCTTTGAAGCGGGTGGAAGAAGAGCGGAAGCCGTCAAGGCCAGGGATCATGATATCCTTAGGCGAGCCGGCGATTACGTAGGCGATCTCGCCTCTGCGGCTAATCAGGATACCTATCTGACGGTTGATTTCCCGTGAAAGGGATGTGAGTTGCCTCGCCAGCTCGTGGGTAATGACGCGTTCCGGCGGTACTTTTCTCCGGTAGAGTTGACCGATCCTCCTTATCTGTTCTGCCCCGAGACCGGTCAGGTTGCCATAGACTTTATTGATTGCCTGCCCCCTTGCTTTCAGCCTGACGCGCCGCCATTCTCCTGGCCAGACGTTCCTCAAATCTCTCCCGGCTGTGGAAGCTGGCGCGCCCTATCAATTTCTTGGGATTCATCGCCCCGCATTTGGGACAGGTGACACCTTCCTGATCTTCACTGATCTTCATTAAGCATTCAAAGACATGATTGCAGGCTCTGCATTCAAATTCATAGATAGGCATAACGCAAATTCTCAATAGAATTTTATAGGAAATATCTTAGCAATTTTATTAAAACCACCGTCGCTATGAAGTAGAAAAAGATTATGCTCAAGCGCTGTCTGAGCGATAAGACAGTCGATCGTGCTTCGCACGGTAATTCCTTTTCGGCGGCATTCCATGTAGATTCTTGCTGCGCGGGCGAATGAACCGATGGGGTCTTTCGGGTGAAAAAAGCGTTGTGTTTCCAGATGTGTCTTGATAAGATGATATTCGTCGTCAGACCCTGCTCCCTGCAGTACTTCCAGGAAAATGACCGAATTAATGCCGAAGGGTATGTCCTGCCGTAGTATCTCCCTGAATTTCCTGCTACTTGCGTTCCTCGCCCCTTTGAAAAAATCAATTAGTACAGACGTATCAACCAGAATCATTTACCCTCGCGTAATGCTTTGTAATCATAGCCGCCGGCAAACCTGATTTTCCCCTCGAGATGCAAAAGATTGTGCCGCTTACGGGTGTCTACAAATTCCTTCAATGCCTGATGGAGCAGGTCTTTTTTTGTCTTCACACCGCTCAATTTAAAAGCCTCAGAAACGAGACAGTCGTCAAGTACGATATTGGTCCTCATCTGGCACCTCCGATGGTGTATCACTATACACATGCCTGAAGCTTCTGTCAATAAAGATTGCCGCGCTTCTTCCGGTCGCTCGCAATGACAGTTTGGCTGTGTCATAAATCTCTTATATGTCATTTCGATGAGTCGAAGCCCTGAGCACTGCGAAGGGAACGCGAGAAATCTTGTCGTCTCATATTATAAAAATTTCTCCCGGAGTTTAGCCTGAGTAAACCGAAGGCATCGAAATGACAGGATTCGCTGAGCGAAATGACAATTTTGTAAAGAGTCCTCACATACGAAAGAAAATTAACATGCCCACACATATTGATCAAGGGGGATTTTCGCAATGAAAAAACCCCGGAGGGGCATCCCCCCGGGGTTTTAAGATGCAACTAATAACGACCGGATTAGAAGGTGAGGGTCAGTTTGTGAGTTACGAGATAGTCGTTATCGATCTGTACTCCTGCATTGGTGCCTTTGAAATAGTCACCTGCCCACAGGTAGGCAAAGCCGACCATGTAGGAGAGGTTGTCATAGATCTTGTAGGTTGCCGTAATGTCAAGCTCGCTACCGTAGTTCTTGGACTGCCAACCAGTCGCTGCGCCGTCCTTGTCGGCCTGCGCAATGGCGTAGCTCGCCTTCACATCCAGTTTCGGTATAGGCTTCACACCGACGAAAACCTGTGCGACCTGCGCGTTCATAATACCGCTTGCCATGGATATGCCACCGTTAGGCCCAATGGCTCCGTTCCACCTCTGCAGATCATAGTTCCAGAGGATCAGCAAGGGGTTGAAGTCGGTCACGCCGGGAAAACCGGCTTCATCTTTATCATTCGTGCTGAGGTCGTCACCCGCTACAAAGACCAGCGTAAGGCCTGCATACATGGGAGCGAAATCAACGGTCGCCGAGGCATAGCCGGAAAGTCCGTCCTTCGTTCGGTCTGTACCATTACCGGCAGTGTCATACTTCCTCGTTTTGCCTGCGAGGTAAACCACTTCAGCCTCGACATAGACAGGACCTAACTGGGCCTTCACGTACGGGAGAAAGGCATACCACTGTCTCTTGTACCCCAGATCCGTAGCAGGGTTCGGGGTTTGCCCAAGGTAACCTGCCATAGAACCGGTGCTATCGTTCACGTATTGGAAGAGCAAACCGGTATTCCCCTTGCCCCAGTTGTAGATAAAGGCCAGAGAGTACTTGTCCGTCTCCTGATCCACCTGGTAGGTGGCTACCCCTACGTTGCCAGCAGGACCGGCTGGTGCATAGTACTGGGTACCTTCTACCTTGTCATAGAGGGCGAGAAATGTCCACGGACCGACAACATAATCGTATCTGATCCTGGCGCCGTAGCCGTAATCGCCGTAGTCAGCGAATGAGGTGCCCCACTGGTTTTGCTGCTGGTAACCGACTCTTAAGATACCGCCCCAGAGATTGGCGGTCACATACGCTTCCCTAAACTTGATGTTTTCAGCTTCGCCTGATCCCGTGTTTTGAACGCCGATGCTGCTATAGGAAGTGGGATAAGTAGCGCTCCGGGAAGCACCCCAAATCTTTTCCATGGCATCGAACTTGGTCGTCAGCTTCAGGCCTTCCTGGACCTGAAAGTCTGTCTGAATCCTCAGCCTCTGCCATGTATTCATGACGGATGAGCCGCCTTCTTTCATCAGCACACGGTTGTTGTCATAGTAACCCTGCGCGACGTAGGAGCCGCTGAACTTCACATCCGCCGCAGATACGGGCAGGGTGAAGGCCATGATCAGGGCAACTGATAGTAAAACTATCCAAAGCTTTTTCATTTTTTCCTCCTGTTTTTGATTTTTCAAATCGATCTTTCCGGGCATGTTCCTGAAAGACCACTCTCATTAGAACCACTTTAAAAACTTCGGCCTTCAGAATTACCCAAAGGCCACTGAAATCCCTTCTTCACCTCCTTTCATCGAGATTTACGGCAAAGAGATGTAACACCGTCAATATTCGTTGTCAAGCCTTTTCGCCGCTATTTTGAAAAGGTCCTCATTAACAGAGACACCCTTTCTTGCCCTATTTGACCAGCAATAAGCATACCAGCATGGCGGATCATGGGTTCCATAGAAAAAGAAGCGTGTGTAACATGCTGGAAATACAGGCGTAAATGCCAGAGGCTTGCTGCCGTCAAAGAAATGCGTTAAGACACCTGTGAAAGCTCTGAAAATCAACAATTAATGTCATTGCACGCGGCAATAGTGCCGACGCCATTGGGTAAAGCCCTGGTGGGACGTGGACAATATTATTAGTTATCAATAACTTATAACTTTTCTCCCGGAGTTTACCCTGAGTAATACGAAGGGGTCGAAATGACAGAGGGAAAATGTCTTGAAAGCCCTAACGTGCAACCTGGATGTGTTGCGAAATAGACACACTTAAATAGGGCAGCGGGATTTTTTACAACAGAGCTTGATGATCTTTTACCATGTCTATATCCATTTTCATGTTGCGCCCCTGTGTCGTCAGATAGTTGCCGATCATCAGGCCATTTGCGCCGGCAAGCATGGCCCAGGATTGATAATCCCTGAGAGTCACTTCTCTCCCGCCGCAGATAAGGATATTCTTATCGGGATTGACAAATCTGAAAATGGCTATGCACTTCAATGCCTCAAGGGGCTTGAGTAAGGGTCTATTTTCCATCCTGGTGCCGGCAATGGGGTTGAGAAAATTTATCGGTATCCCGTCAACGTCGAGTTCCTTCAGAGTAAAGGCCAGCTCCACGCGCTGCTCCCAGGTTTCACCAAGTCCTAAGATGCCTCCTGAACAAACCTTCATCCCTGCCGCCTTGGCAATCTTAACAGTTATAATATCCTCTTCGTAATTATGGGTGGTACACACGTTATCAAAAAAACTCCGGGCCGTTTCCAGATTATGATGGTAAACGGCAATCCCCCCTTCTGTGAGCCTGAGTGCCATAGCCTCGGTGAGCATCCCCAGGGAGGCGCAGACCGTAAGAGCCGTTTGTTTGTGAATGGCAGCGGCACTATTGCAGATGACATCCAGTTCTTTGTCTGTTAGCATATATCCGCTTGTGACCATGGAATACCTTGTGGCGCCTCCGCTTTCTAACTCAATTGCGCTTTTCACAATCTCTTCTTCATCCAATAAAGGATATGTCTTGATCTCTGTTCTATGATGGGATGATTGGGCGCAGAAGGCGCAGTCCTCAGAGCAAAAACCCGATTTGGCATTGATGATGGAACACAGAATGGTTTCTTTTTCCTCTCGCATTTTTTTGATCTTATGGGCGCAGAATAATAAGTCAATGGTATCCTTTTCCGGAAGTTGTGCAAGTTCACAGGCATCTTCGTACGAAACGGCATCCCCGCCATCGTTTATAATCTTCTCGGTCAGATCGATGATTTTCTTGTTGAACATATTCTTCTCCTTTTTCGGGATGTTATTTCGACCCTTCTGATCTGCTTCGGGCAAGCCCCGGGGGAAATCTTACTACGTGTCATTTCGAACGCAGTGAGAAATCTTGATGAATAGTGCAAGAGATTTCTCCCGGAGTTTAGTCTGAGTAAACCGAAGGCATCGAAATGACAGTTGGGGATCGAAATTACATGGGAATCGCAAAACGCTATTGCAGCACCGGTGACCCGCACGTCTTGTGCCTCATAACAGAGAGAGCAATATAAGTCAACCTTAATTGCATTTTGGGTTGACAATTGGTCGCGAGGATGTTATGAGCCGCGCATGTCTACAAGACAGCAATTACTCATCTATTTAAAAGAAGGTAAGGGGACCTGGGTCTCCGGCGAATTCCTCGCCCATAAAATGGCGGTTTCCCGGTCGGCCATATGGAAACATGTCCGCAATCTAAAGGAAGATGGCTATGTCATCGAATCCTCACGAAAAAAGGGATACCTCCTCCGGCAAACGTCCGATTTACTTCTCGCAAATGAGATCCGGGAAGGGCTGAACACCAATGTTTTCGGTAAAGGAGAAATTATTTATTTCAAGGAAACAGACTCAACCAATGTGAGAGCTAAATATCTGGCAGGCGACGGCGCTCCTGAAGGAACAGTGGTTGTCGCGGAGAAGCAGACACAGGGAAGAGGGAGAAGAGGAAGAAGCTGGTTTTCACCTGCGGGCGAGGGTATCTACACCTCTATTGTCTTAAGGCCGCCCATTCCCCCAAATGAAGCGCCTAAACTCACTTTAATGGCATCGGTGGCGGTAGCTGAAGCGTTGCTCTCTCTTACATCATTAAAGGTCAACATTAAATGGCCCAACGATATACTGATCAACGGCAGGAAGGTCGCAGGCATTCTCACGGAAATCAGCACGGAAATGGACAGAATCGATTATGTGGTCATCGGTGTTGGTGTAAATGTGAATACGCCGCGCAAAGGCCTTCCTCCTGATATCGCACACACGGCAACATCTATTTTTATGGAAACAGGCAAGGTGTTCCCCAGGATTGCCCTCCTTCGTGCCTATCTGGAGTGGCTCGAAATATATTACGAAGCATTCAAGACGAATGGGTTTGATCCCATATTGAATCGATGGAAGCATCTTGCTGACATAATCGGGCAGCGGATCAGTGTTGACCTCATGGACAGCGTCCGCGTGGGTGAGGTTCTGGATGTAGACAAAGACGGTTTTCTGATCCTCCAGGATCGTGAGGGGACGATTGAGAGGATAATTTCCGGGGACGTAACTCTGTTGAGTCAGGAGTAGAGAGTTGTGTAGATTTCACGTCCTTTTAAAACCAACTGGCCTTTCGTCCCCCGCTGTCATTTCGACAGGAGGAACTGTGGCACGATTTTCGTTTGTCATTGCGAGCGACCGAAGGGAGCGCGGCAATCTCTATATTTTCAACACCCTGTGAGATTGCTTCGGTCGTTTCACTCCCTCGCAATGACAATGGTACGCCGCCTGGGGCGGAGAAATCTTTATAGCAGAATCAGAGGTTGAGATAATATGACCAACAAAAGCAAGGTAGAACTGGAGAGAGAAGACAAAAGGTATGTCTGGCATCCCTTTACCCAGATGCGGGGTTATGAAAAGGAAACGCCGCTCATTATTGAGGAAGGGGAAGGATGCCTGTTAAGAGATATGGAGGGTAACAGCTATATTGATGGTGTTTCTTCGCTCTGGACAAACGTTCACGGCCATAGGAAAAAGAAACTTGACGACGCCCTGAAAGAGCAGCTTGGCAAAATTGCCCACTCAACCCTGCTGGGACTTTCCAATATACCTGCAATCAGATTGGCAAAGAAATTAATCGAAATTGCCCCGGCAGGATTAATAAAGGTCTTTTATTCCGATAATGGTTCCACAGCCAATGAAATAGCCCTTAAGATGGCGTTCCAGTACCATCAGCAATGCCCTTCGGGAAAGCGCAGCAAGAAGAAATTCATTCGCCTGTCCAATGCCTATCATGGAGATACCATAGGCTCCGTGAGTGTGGGAGGGATTGATCTGTTCCATTCCATGTATAAAGACTTGCTCTTCCCGTCTTTCAAGGCGGAAGCACCGTACTGTTACCGCTGCACCTTCGGAAAGACCCATCCCGCCTGCGGGCTCGAGTGTCTGACGCACGTGGAGGACATCATGAAGGCTCACGGCCAGGAGATTGCCGCTCTCGTGATAGAGCCCTTGGTTCAGGGAGCCGGAGGGATATTGGTGCAGCCACCGGGATACTTGAAAAAGGTGAGAGAGTTATGCACGCGTTACAAAATCTTCATGATCGCCGACGAAGTGGCAGTCGGCTTTGGCAAGACAGGAAAGATGTTTGCCTGTGAACACGAAGGGGTGGTGCCGGACATCATGGCCCTGGCAAAGGGAATAGCAGGAGGGTACCTGCCGCTTGCGGCAACCCTCGTGACGGAGGAAATCTATGAAGGATTTCTTGGGGAGTTCAGAGAGTTCAAGACATTTTTTCATGGACACACTTTTACGGGAAACCCTCTGGCATGCGCCGTCGCCATCGCCAGCCTTGAGGTCTTCGAAGAGGAACGCACCATTGATCATCTTCAGGAAAAAATCGCGCACCTCGCAAAGAGGCTAAAACCATTTGCCTCACTGGAGCACGTCGGAGAGGTGCGCCAGTGCGGAATCATGGTGGGCATAGAACTAGTTTACAATCGGGAGACAAAGCAGCTCTTTCCCCCGGAGAAGAGAACAGGCCATAGGGTTATCATGGAAGCGAGAAAGAGAGGCGTGATTATCCGCCCTTTAGGGGATGTCATTGTACTGATGCCACCCTTGAGCATTTCTAAAAAGGAAATAGATCGGCTCTGTCAGGCTGTCTACGATTCGATTCGGATTGTGACAGAAAAGAAGTGAGGCCTCGAAATGGCCGGTGATAAAAAAGCATCAGAGAGAAGCCCCGGTAATGGCTCCTGGGAGGGCGTCTTCTATTTTCATCCGGATGACGGTATTTACCAGGATCATTTCCCTGGTTACCCGGTTGTCCCCGGAAGCCTGATAGTGCATGCATTTTTGGAAGCGGCAGCAGACGCCGGCTTCTTGCCGGATTATCTTGCAATAGAAAACTTCAGGTTCAGAGAATTTCTCTCTCCCGGCCATTACGCATTTCGTATCGAACTTGATGAGGAGCGGCTGAACTGCCTCATATATCGTGGGGAGAGGAAGCTCGTTACGGGAGTCTTGAAAAGATGAGCCTCACTTTTTCGGGAAATCGTGCCCTCGTTCTGGGAGGCACCTGCGAGCTTGCTCTTACTCTGGCTCACTCCATGATAGAGTCTGATCTTTTTCCGCTTCTTACTTACAGAGACGATAAGGGTCTAAGAGCAATCAGAGAGGCTCTGCGGTCCTTTCATGGGAAATACGAGACTTGCTACCTGAATTTCGGTGATCGTGATTCGCTGGATTCCATCTTCACCCAAATCGGTGATGACCTCAATTTCCTGGTAGATTTTGCCCAGGGAAATTATGAGAGCCTTATCGCCGGAGCAGACGAGGACAGCGTTTACAGTTATTTCATGGAGAACATCTCCTTTCGCGCCGAGATTCTGAAAAGGGTTGGAAGGGCGATGCTGAAGAAAAGAAAGGGGCGACTCGTTTTTATTTCTTCTGCAGCCGCGGCAAGACCCAATCCCGGCCAAGGATTTTATGCAGCCGCCAAGCTGGCTTCGGAGGCCCTCTATCGCAATATGGGACTGGAGCTGGGGGAACGCGGTGTGACCACGGTGATTCTTCGCCCCGGTTATATCGAGGCCGGGCGGGGAAGAATTTATTTGCAAAAGCAGGCTCGGAAAATTCTTGAGATGACGCCGATAAAGAGGGCTATAACAGGCGAAGAAATTGCCCAGACGATTCTCTTCCTTCTTTCCGACAGTGCCGCCGGCATCAACGCAACGGAGATTTCCATGGACGGCGGTCTCACATCCGGAAAATGAAAAGCCACCGAAACTCTCTAGCGAAATGGAAGAAAGGTCTTGAGTCGCACATCCGAAAGTGGAGGGCACATGGAAGTTTTTGCTGAATTAAAGAAAATACTAGAGGAACTCCTGGACCTTGAAGACAGGGAAATTGCGCCGGAGACGCTTCTCATCCAGGAATTGGGCGCTGAATCCATTGACCTACTGGAGCTCGCCGTAACTATAAACAGCCGCTTTAAAATCACCGTCAAGGACGATGAGATATTCCTGACACGGTTCAGACTATATTCTACAGAAGCTAAGCAACAAGGGAAAGACGCAGTCCACTATGTTGCAGGAAGATATCCCTTTCTTGGCGAAGACAGGATAGCGGAAATAATGGCGCATATCAAAGAAGGTCCTCAATTGAAAATTAAAGACCTTATCAGTTATGTAACTTACCGGTCACAGGGGGTCTAACACTTTGGACATAACGCCTCTGGATAAACTGATCAATGCCAGAAGAAGCATCAGGAAGTACAAACCCGAATGCCCTCCCGAAGAATGGGTAAGAAAGATGATCCTGGCAGCCATGAGGGCGCCTTCTCCAACAAACAGCCAGCCCGTACGGTTTATCCGCATCCGTTCTTCTGAGTTGAAGGACTGTCTGCTTCGGGCCATGCGCGACGGCGAAGTGCGTTTGTTGGAGGCTGTTAAGAATTCGAGCAGTTCAAAAAGATTGAGAAACTGGGTCAATGCCTACCGCCGGTTCTCAGAGTTCATGTTCGATGCCCCGGTACTTTTTGCTGTCGGGACCACCATGACATTTCTCAATCTCGCGGAAAGACTGTTCCGCGCAGGCGCGATGGAACAAGGACACAAGAAACACAGGGACATTGACATTGCCGTAGGTCTGGCTCTTAAGGGATATCTCCTGAAGGGAGAGGAGCTTGGCCTCGGTTCTTGTATTCTCACGGCCCCCCTGATCTTTATCCAGGAACCCGAGGGAATTCTCGGCTTGAAAGGGTTGGAGATCAAATGCTTTGTTACAACAGGATATCCCGATGAAGAACCGGCTCATATTAAGCGAAAAGATATCACAGAAATCTACAGGGAAATTTGACAGCATTGTAAAAAGTCCATATCCTGCGTTGGGCTTCATCCTTCGTCATTGCAGCGTACGTCTGTGTACGCCTCATTCCTCAGTATTCGCGCGCCTTGCCTCTGGAGCTTTTTACTTCGCCGATCATTTTCAACTGAATTTTCCTCTTTCTATAGGGATTTTAAAATGAAGCGAAGGGTCGTGATTACCTCTATGGGGATTCTCTCATCTCTGGGCCGTGATCACGGGGAGATTGTGAAGAGTTTCAAAGAGAGAAAAGTAAATTTCGAAAGGCCCGCCTTTGACGACGAAGTCGTTACCGCCCCCATCAGGAAATTCAATGTCCGGGACTATACAGGGCCCTTTAAGGATGGCCGTTATCTAAACCGTGGTTCGCAGCTTTCTGTTGCTTCCGCCATCGCAGCGATAAAGAATTCAGGGTGCAAGAAAGACGATCTGGCAGAAGCAGGACTCTTTGTCGGCGCCGGTGTGAATCTCAATATCGGCGGCGAGTTCCCGGAGATCAGGGGAGGTAAAATTGACCGGGAAGACCTTCAGGCCTTGTGGATCCTGAGATTTCTGCCAAACACAGCCGCATCTGTTATCGCAAAGCTTTCAGGTATCCACGGAGAGAACCTCACGGTATGCACTGCCTGTTCAGCTTCCTTGCAGGCAATTGGAGAGGCGTTTCGCAAAATAAAAAACGGTTATCTTAATCGCGCCCTTGCCGGAGGCGGTGATTCTCGCTTGAGCCCGGGGGGCATTCTGGCCTACAAGAAGGCAAGCGCCCTCTATAAAGGTGATAGCGAACCCGATAAGGCAAGCAGGCCCTTTGATTGCAGCCGGAGCGGCTTTGTCCCCGGGGAAGGAGGGGCCTTTTTTCTACTGGAGGAATTGGAGAAGGCGAAAGAACGTGGGGCGCAGATATGCGGCGAGATCTGTGGTTACGGAAGTTCCATGGACGCTTCCAACATGACGGCCCCGGAAGGTACTGGAAAATGGGGGAGGATGGCCGTGCTTTCGGCTTTACAGGAGGCGGGGATGTCTCCTTCTCAGATAGATGTAATTTCCGCACACGGAACAGGAACCCTCCTTAACGATGAAGGGGAGGCCAACCTCATAGACGATATCTACAGTGGCTACAATCCCCAGGTGATTGCACTGAAGTCCTGGATAGGCCACACGGCTTCCGCCTGCGGAGCTATGGAGCTTGCCATCTCACTGATTTGCATGCAGGAGAATTATATCCCTGAGGTCAGAAACCTGAAAGACCCGTGCTGCGGGAAAATCAACTTTGTTCGGAACGGGGGAACTTTTTCATTTGGCACATGCGTCATTGAAAATTTCGGGTTTGGAGGACAGAACGGCGCCCTCATCGTAAAACGGCGTGAAGAGGTTTAAGAATGCTTTTGTCCCCGTGCCATAGCAGAAATTTATTTTATGGAAGCACATAGTATGGATGCGAACATTGTCATCAACACAGGACTCGCAGGTTTCATAATGCTTGACAGGGTTCTGGAAGTGGGCGCTTCCCGCATCGTTGGTACAAGATCCTTTACCGGTGTGCCGGCCTATTTGCCTCTGGAGTCCCTTGCCCAGCTTGGCGCGTTCCACATCCGCTATATAACCGGGTTTTCCAGGCATGTCTTTCTCATAAAAATCGTGAGCTGCTCTATCCCTCTAAGGACAGCGATGGAGGGAGAATATGTACTGTCCGGAAACCTGGTTGGCCGGAGCGACTCGTCCTTTCGCTCTTTTGTGAAGGCGGAAAAGGACAAAGAAACAGCCGCGGAGGCGGAGCTTCTATACGCCGCAGTTGATTACGATCATAATTTCAAAAAGGGAATCTTGCATGACCACTACACAAAGGTATTTTCATGTTTGCAGAGAGATTTAAAAACCGGCTGATGCTTCAGCAGCAGACGGGCCTATACCGCCAACCGCCGGAAGTGAAAATCAGAGACGGGAAATACCTCAGCATAGAGGGAAGGAGGGTTTTGAATTTTGCCTCCAATGACTACCTGGGGCTTGGCGTTTCCGAGGAATTGCGACAGAGGGCAGCCCGAAATTTTGGGAAATATGGAACATCGTCTTCGTCATCACGGCTGGTATCGGGAAATTACTCTATAATAAACAAGGCGGAGAAAGAATACGCATCATATTTTGGTTATGGCGATGCCATATTTTTCCCGAGCGGTTACCAGGCTAACTTGGGCATTCTTTCCACCATTCTTGAACGGGGAGATACAGTAATTTTTGACAAGCACATCCATGCAAGCTCTGTAAAGGGAATGACGATGAGCGGGGCGAATTTCCTGGGGTACAACCATAATTCCATGCCCCACCTTGGAAAGAGACTGGAAATGTGCGGGAGCCAGCAGGTTGCCGTTCTGACGGAGTCCCTCTTCAGTATGGATGGGGATCTTCTGGATGTAACCGGTCTGGGAAAATTGAAGGAGCGTTGCCGTTTCCTAGCAATAGTCGACGAAGCCCACGCCTTTGGCGCCATAGGTTCCGGAGGGCGGGGCATCGCCGGTCCCGTAGCGGATATTGCTGTTGGAACCTTTGGAAAGGCTTTTGGCTTTTTTGGCGCCTTCGTTCTTCTTCCTGAGGGATTTAAGGAATACCTCTTTAACTTTTCTTCCCCCCTCATTTATACCACGACCCTTCCCGAGGCTCATGCCGCCACGGCAATAGATATTTTGGAAATTATTGAGCGCAGTGAAAACAGGAGGAAACACCTAAGAGATGTCAGTCAATTTCTCAAGGAAGGCTTGCGTCTTGAGGGATTTCGGGTGACCGGTGATGCCCACATCCTGGCCCTGGAGATCGGTGATGAGGCCAAGGCCGTGAATATGGGCAGGAAGCTTCTCCAAAGAAATATATTTGTCCTCCCAGCCCGCTATCCTACAGTTCCTCTGCATCGCTCCATACTGAGAATAGGTGTCACGGCGCTTCACGAAGAGGAGGACATTACATCATTCATTGACCATGTAAAGGGAGCAAGTGGAGAGCTTAAATAAAAAAATTGAAAATCTATTTGTTGTAGGAACGGATACAGGGGTGGGAAAGACTGTACTTGCCCTTCTCATGATGCAATTCTTTTTTGCCAAGGGATACAACCCTTTTTATCTCAAGCCTGTGCAGACAGGATGCAAGGATGCAAACGATGCTGACAGTGATGCAAAATTCATTTACAGGCATGTCGAACCTTTGAAGGGTAAAGAACCGGCTGAATCAGTAATCTACTGCTTTAAGAATCCGAAGGCTCCCTTGTATGCCGCGAGCGATGAGGGAAAGTCAATAGACCTATCGAAGATAGAGAGAGTCGTAACTCAGAAGGCCGAGGCCCACTCCCCCGTAATTCTCGAAGGTGCAGGCGGTGTTCTTGTCCCAGTAGCGGGAAAGAAACTAATGGTTGACATTATAAGCTTAGTAAATGGAACTCCCGTCATAGCCGCAAGGGCGGGATTAGGGACAATTAACCACACTCTCCTTACCATTGAAGCCATAGAGAAGAGAGGGCTTAAGCCTCTGGGAATTGTCTTCATTGATGCCGGAGAAAAGGAGACACCGGCCGAGATGATTAGGGAAAACAGATCTGCCATTGAAGAGACTTCCGGCATAAAAGTGGCCGGGGTTATCGGCAGAATTCATGATTTTTCGCGGCCACCGCATGATTGCTACAAACCGTTAGCAAAGATGTTTGGTTGATTACAATTGTTCCCAGATATCTGCTGCACATTTTTCATTTACAAAAATATTTCTTGACATCAATCAATTAATGATGTAGCCGACGTGGCGCAGGTGTGACTAATAGTCATATAATGACTGCTGTTCAACCTTTGAATTAGTTCCCTATCATCTCCTAATCATTATTCTTCAAATGTGGAAACGTTTCTTGTCTGAGAACTTATTTCGTGGTAGGAACGAGGGCAATTTTCCCGTGCCGGAAATATTTAAATAATCTTAATATTATTTATAAATCTTTTAATATTGATATTTATCAATTAAATGGTGTAAGGTTTATAACTCAGGCTAAAGCCTGACCACCATCATTTCCGCCTAGGGAAAGGTCCAGAACCGCAAAGAGAAATGCGGATTCCAGTTTTTTACAAGAGCTGTGCAGAATATAGATATAGTGTAGAGAAATTTTATTTGATGCCAAAGATATAGAAAAGGGAGGTTATTCATAAACATGGGAGATACAGAAAAGCTTGAATTGAAGGAAGTTTATCCTGTTCCCGATTGGGCGCGCAAGCAGGCGTACATTAAGAGCAGGGCCGAGTACGAGAAACTGTGGAAGCGTTCCCTGGAAGACCCTGACGCTTTCTGGGCGGAGATCGCAACTGAGTATGTGGACTGGTTCAAGAAATGGGACAAGGTAGAAGACTATAACTTTGATGTGCAGAAGGGCCCCATTTACGTGAAGTACTTTGAGGGCGGCAAGCTCAATGTCTCATACAACTGTTTAGACAGGCAGCTTAAGACCAGGGGGGACAAGATCGCCATCCAGTGGGAAGGCAATGAACCCACTGAGGACAAGTCCTACACCTACAAGGAGCTGTATACGGAAGTTTGCAAGTTTGCCAACGTTCTGAAGTCCTTAGGCGTGAAGAAAGGTGACCGGGTATGCTTCTTCCTTCCCATGATCCCCGAGCTTCCCATCGGGATGCTGGCGTGTTCCAGGATTGGTGCTATCCACAACATAGTATTCGGCGGATTCAGCGCCGAGTCTTTGCGTGACAGGATTCAGGACAGCGAAGCTAAGATACTGGTGACCTGCGACGGGACCCTCCGGGGTGCCAAGGCAGTTCCCCAGAAGAGTGGTGCGGACGAGGCATTGAAGACCTGTCCTTCCATCGAGAAGTCTATCGTGGTTAAAAGGGTGGGCGACAAGATCGCGTGTGAAATGAAGGCAGGCAGAGATCTCTGGTGGCACGATGTGATGGCAAAGGCAAGTGATAAGTGCGAACCGGAATGGATGGATGCGGAAGATCCCCTTTTTATCCTGTACACGTCGGGTTCCACAGGAAAGCCAAAGGGCGTCATGCACACAACGGGCGGGTATTTGGTGTTTGTGGCCTATACACACAAGATGATTTTCGACTACCATGAGAATGACATTTTCTGGTGCACTGCCGACATCGGCTGGGTAACCGGGCATAGTTACATTGTGTACGGTCCTCTTTGCAACGGCGCCACGTCGGTGATGTTTGAGGGCGTACCCAATTATCCCGATGTGAGCCGTTTCTGGAAGGTCTGCGAAAAGTATAAAGTGACGATTTTTTACACTGCTCCGACGGCCATCCGTGCCATTGCGAAGGAGGGGACGGATTGGGTAAAGAAGGCCAATATATCATCGCTGCGGCTCTTAGGCACGGTGGGCGAGCCGATTAACCCCGAGGCGTGGCACTGGTATCACCACAATATTGGGCGTGACGAGCTGCCTATTGTGGATACGTGGTGGCAGACGGAGACAGGAGGCATTCTCATTACGCCCCTGCCCGGCGCCATTGATCTCAAACCCGGCAAGGCCACAGTCCCCTTTATGGGGGTAGATCCAGCCATTATTGATGAGAGCGGTGCGGAGATCACTGCAACGGTTGCAAGCGGGCCCCTCTGTATCAAGAAGCCCTGGCCTGGGATCATGAGGAGGGTGTACGGGGACCCCATGAGGTTCCAGGAGACCTACTTTATACAGCGCCCCGGATTCTATTACACCGGCGATGGAGCCACCAGGGACGAAGACGGCTATTACCAGCTTATGGGCCGGATCGACGACGTTATCAATGTTTCCGGGCACAGACTGGGGACGGCGGAAATTGAAAGTGCCCTCGTTGCTCATGAAAAGGTGGCCGAGGCCGCCGTTGTAGGGTATCCTCACGATATCAAGGGTCAGTCCATATATGCATATGTGACCCTCAAGACGGGTGTGCAGAAGTCTGACGACTTGAGGAAGGAACTTGTGGCGCACGTAAGGAAGCTGATTGGACCAACTGCCACACCGGAAAAGATCCAGTGGGCCGATGGTTTGCCGAAGACGAGAAGTGGTAAGATCATGAGAAGGATACTGAGGAAGGTGGCTGCAAATGAAATCAGTGATCTGGGAGATACCACTACCCTGGCAGACCCTTCTGTCGTTGATGATATTGTGAAAAACAGGGTGCTATAGAAGAAAGGAGGAAGATGTGAATATCGTAGCATGTGTAAAGCAGGTTCCGGACACAGAAACCCTTATCAAGGTGAAGCCTGATGGATCAGGGATCGACGAAACTGGTATTAAATGGGTAATGAATCCCTATGACGAGTTTGGCGTTGAAGAAGCCCTGAGACTGAAGGAAAAGTTCGGTGGAGATGTTACCATCGTTTCTGTCGGTCCAGCGAGGGCATTGGAGACCATCAGAACAGCCCTTGCCATGGGAGCTGATAAGGGAATACATATAAACGATCAGGCCTTTGAAGGTGCTGATGCATATAACATAGCCGCTGCTCTGGCCGCAGCAATCAAAGGTATTCCATACGACATTATCTTTTGCGGACAACGGGCTATCGATGACGACGCCGGGCAGGTAGGTTCCGTCCTTGCAGAATTCTTGGGTATCCCTCAAGTAACCATTGTTACGAAGGTTGACGTCGAAGGTGCCTCCATAAAGGTAGTGAGACCGATTGAAGGGGCTCAGCTTCTGATTGAAAGTTCGCTGCCATGCGTGGTTACCGCGCAGAAAGGGCTGAACGAGCCACGCTATGCATCGCTTCCGGGAATAATGAAGGCAAAGAAAAAACCTGTCGATGTTAAGGATGCTGCAGGGCTGGGAGTAACTGTCGCCCCGAAAGCAAAGATCGCCAAGACCTTACCGCCTCCTGCCAGACCCCCTGGAAAGATTATCTGCGGTGAGGAACCGGCGGAAAAGGCCAGAGAACTGGCGAAACTGCTCAGGGAAGAGGCGAAGGTTATTTAAGAGCTTGTTGCTGAGCTTTCTTAATGATCTCTATATATGGAGGAAAGTAAAATGGCAAAAGGTGTATGGATCGTTGCGGAGCAGAGATATGGAGCTTACCGCAAGATAAGTTTTGAACTTGTCAGTGCAGCCAGAAAACTTGCCGACCAGCTCGGGGAAGAGGTGGGTGCCATCCTGCTTGGTTCCGGGATTGAAGGGATTGCCGGTGAGTTAGGGAAATACGGTGCGGATAAAGTCTATATAGCGGATAATGCCCTTTTTGAACCCTATACCACAGACGCACACGCTGCGGCAGTTGCCAAACTGGTTAAGGAACAGAATCCTTCTATTCTGCTTCTCGGTTCTTCCGCTCAGGGCAAGGATCTTTCTGCCAGTCTCGTTGGCAAGCTGGCAACTGGAATGGCAACGGACTGTGTTGACCTAAAGATAGTCGATGGCAAATTGCTTTCTGTAAGACCCATGTATGCTGGGAAGTGCTATGGTGAAGTCGCTGTATCCACATTTCCCCAGATGGCGTCGCTCCGACCGAATGTATTTCCCGCCGCCGAAAATCCTAAGACGGCGGAAGTTATCAAATTTGAACCCGGCCTGGATCCGAGTCAGCTGAAGACGAAGGTGCTTGAGGTACAGAAGGATACATCCGGAAAGGCTGACCTGACAGAGGCCAATATAATCGTATCCGGCGGACGCGGCATGAAAGGTCCGGAGAATTACGCGATCATCGAAGAGCTGGCGGACGTTTTAGGAGCCACAGTAGGGGCATCGAGGGCAGCAGTGGATGCTGGCTGGAGGCCGCAGAAAGACCAGGTTGGGCAGACCGGGAAGGTTGTCTCCCCCAATCTTTACATAGCCTGCGGCATATCCGGTGCAATTCAGCATCTTGCCGGTATGGGTTCTTCCAAATACATTGTGGCAATCAATAAAGACCCGGACGCCCCCATTTTCGCAAGGGCTGATTACGGCATTGTGGACGACCTCTTCAAGGTTGTCCCGGAACTGACAAAGGAAGTTAAAAAACTTCTAGCGTGATGAAACAAACCCTGGGGGTGCTACATCCACCCCCATTTTTTTGTAGCGAGGAGATTTATGGAACTGTCAAAGTTTTCAGTCGGCAACGAAGGGAGAGAGGTTTTCTGGAATGCTGAGAATTTTGAGGGACTCCTTTTTGCCTTTACTGCTATCGCCCTGGCCATTTTTGCTTACGGCATTTACATAAGGTGGCAGATGTGGACCGCCCTGGGCAAACCGGAAGTCAGAAATGACCAGATCAAGGAACGAATTAAACTGCTTCTGACGAACGGCCTGTTTCAGATTAAGACATTCAGAGACATCTATCCAGGCATTATGCATGGATTGATTTTTTTCGGATTCATCGGCCTGATATTCGGTGCTGCGTTTGATGCGACGGAATTCCATGTCGGCGAACCGTTTGGAGCTCCCTTCCTTACAGGAAAATTCTATCTTATCTTCTCCTTCCTTATGGAAGTGTTCGGTTTATTCGTTCTCGCCGGGGTATTTATGGCTCTGGACAGGAGATACATTACCAAGCCTGATCGTCTCGGTTATAAAGGTGAACCGGACAATACGCCCGATGATGCAATCGTCCTTCTTCTTCTGGGGGGCATCATCCTTACGGGATTTGTAATCGAGGCATTGAGAATCCACGTCACCAATCCGCCATGGGAAGTCTGGTCGTTCGCCGGCTATACCCTGGCAAAGGCATTCGCCGGCGTTGACAACAATACCGCGAGAATCCTTCACAAGGTAATGTGGTGGACTCATACCTTTATGGCTTTAGGCTTCATCGCCTACATCCCCTACTCAAGGCTGGTTCACATGATCACCACCCCTGCCAATCATTTCATGGCGTCTTTGAAACCGGTGGGCAACATTGAACCGATCCGCGATTTTGAGACTGCTGAATCCTTCGGCGCAGCGCAACTCGAGGATTTCACCTGGAAGCAGATATTCGATTCCGATGCCTGCACGCGCTGCGGGCGATGCCAGGACGGTTGCCCGGCTTATCTGTCGGGGAAATCCCTGTCTCCCAAGAAAGTTGTACAGGATTTAAAAACATACTGGCTTGAGAGGGCCCCACTTGTAATGGCAGCGAAGAAGGCGGCCGGTAAAGCCGGGGAAGGCGCAGTGCCGGAAATACCGGCGCCGGGAAAAGCGATGGTGGGAGAGGTAATCGATCTTCCCGAACTTTGGGCCTGTACAAACTGCATGTACTGCATGGAACATTGCTCGTCCTCAATCGAACATGTTCCCAAGATCGTCAACATGAGACAGTATAAGGTTCTAACGGAGGCGGATTTCGCCCCCGAACTCCAGTTAACATTCAGGAACATGGAGAACAACTCAAACCCCTGGGGCGTTGGTTCCCATCTCAGGTCAGACTGGGCAAAGGATTTAGGCATCAAGACCTTGGCTGAAGATCCAAACGTGGAGTATCTCTTCTATGTGGGATGCGCCGGATCGTTCGATGACAGGGGAAAGAAGGTATCTGCCGCATTTGCAAAGATCCTCCAGACAGCGGGCATCAGTTTTGCCATCCTCGGTACCGAAGAGGGCTGCTGTGGTGATTCAGCCATGAGGGGAGGAAATGAATATCTCTCTCAGACTCTGATGCAAACAAACATTGAGATCATGAACGGCTATGGTGTGAAAAAAATAATCTGCACATGTCCTCACGGGTATAATACTCTGAAGAAGGATTATCCCCACTTCGGCGGCAACTACGAGGTATATCATCACACTGAGATCATCGCTAACCTGATTGCCGCAGGGAAGATCACCCTGAAAAAGCCCATAGACGGTCTGTTCACTTATCATGATTCATGCTTCCTCGGCAGATACAACAATATCTATGATCAGCCAAGAAAGATTCTCACCGCCATTCCCGGCATGAAGTTTACAGAAATGGATCGTAAACTTGACAAGAGCTTCTGTTGCGGCGCCGGCGGGGCGAGAATGTGGATGGAGGAACATGATGGTGAAAGAATCAATAATATGAGAACCGACCAGGCAATTGACGTAAATGCAACTAACATTGCCGTCGCATGCCCGTTCTGCCTGACCATGTTAACTGATGGCATCAAGGCGAGGGAAAAGGAAGAAAAGATGACTTCTCTTGACATTGCCGAAGTTGTCTGGCGGGCAATGGGACTTGAAGAGGAGAAATCGCCCGTAGATGTGTGTGCACCGACTAAATAGGTTGCCCAAAAACAGATGATAGCTTTTTTTTGAAAGCCCCACTGCTAATGCATGGGGCTTTTTTGTTGCAATGTCATTGAAGTTGTATTTGAATAACATTTGATGTAGAATCGGTCCCGTTCGCAATGCAATATTTGAGATTCTCCGCAGCAAACACCGGATAATCTTCGATCGTTAAGGAATAGTACCGTTGAGCATTCGCTCGCTTCCGGATTCAATACATGACCTAATAATAAAACACTTAGCAAAAAAAGGAGGGCAAGCATATGGCTGAAAAGATCAGGTATCAGGATAAACCATGGCTAAAGTTCTATGAGAAAGGAGTACCGGAAGCAATCAGTTACCAAGAGATATGCATGCCGGACATCCTGGACAGAACGGCGAGAGAGTTCGCCGATAAGACAGCCATCGTCTTTCAGGGATACAAACTCACATACGGTCAGCTTAAAGAGATGGTGGAGAGATTTGCAACATGCCTCGCCGATTTCGGTATAAAACAGGGCGATGCGGTAGCTATTCTTCTGCCGAATCTAATACCTTGTGTCGTGGCATATTTTTCCATATTGAAGATCGGTGCAATAGCGGTGATGAATAACCCCCTCTACACGGACCGCGAGCTCGAGCATCAGTTCAATGACTCCGGTTCTAAAGCCCTGATCACCCTTGATCTGCTGGCGAACCGGATGATCGATCTCCGGCCCAAAACAAAGATCAAGCAGATCGTATATACTTCCATAGGTGATTATCTGCCATTTCCCAAAAGCCTTCTTTTCCCGCTCGTCGCAAAAAAGAAAAAGCTCGCCGCCGATGTCAAACAGGCGCCGGATGTATTTACATGGAAGGATTGCATTGCTAAATACCAGCAAAGACCGCCGACCGTCAAGCTGGGTTTTGAGGATGTGGCCATGTACCAGTACACGGGCGGAACGACAGGGGTATCCAAGGGTGTAATGCTCACCCATGCCAACCTGAGCAAACAGGTTCAGCAGTTGGAGGCCTGGTTTCCTCAATTTGAGAAGGGAACACAGATTATGCTGGGGGCGCTCCCCTATTTCCATGTCTTCGGGTTATCCGCGGCCATGAATTTTGCTGTCTGTGTCGGTTGGACTCAGGTATTGGTCCCCCGACCCCAACCTGAGCCTCTACTGGAAGCAATCGGAAAATTTAGGCCCACATTTGTGGCACTCGTACCTACCATGTATATCGGAATGCTCAATCATCCTGACCTGAAAAAAACAGACATGAGCTGCATTAAGGGGGCCTTTTCCGGAAGTGCTCCCCTGCCCGTCGAAGTAATCCGTGATTTTGAGAGAATGACAGGGGCTGTAATTGTTGAGGGGTTCGGCTTGACAGAAACGACGCCGGTTACCCATATTAATCCTTTTGGCGGCATCCGCAAGGTCGGCAGCATCGGCGTACCCATCTCAGATACTGAATGCCGTATTGTCAGCCTCGATGATGGTGTGACAGACGTACCGGTGGGAGAGCCGGGAGAACTGATCATAAAAGGACCGCAGGTAATGAAAGGCTACAAAGGTATGCCCGACGAGACGGCAAACACGCTTCGGAATGGCTGGTGTTACACAGGAGACATCGCCACAATTGATCAGGACGGGTACTTTTATATCGTGGATCGAAAGAAAGATATGATCATCTCCGGCGGATTTAATGTCTATCCACGGGACATTGACGAGGTATTCTACGAGCACCCCAAGGTACAGGAGGCATGTACTATCGGGATTCCTGATCCCAAGAGAGGGGAAAATGTCAAGGTATTCGTGGTACTCAAAGAAGGCGAAACAGCAACCCAAAAAGAACTTCTAGAATATTGCGCGACAAAGCTGGCGAAATATAAGCTCCCCGGGGAGATTGAGTTCCGCAAGGAGCTTCCAAAAACAAATGTTGGTAAAATCCTTCGCAAGCAGCTGAGAGCCGAGGAACTGGAAAAAAGAAAGAGTAAATAGCCGTAGCCGCGGAATCGAATCCCCCCTAACCTCCCCCTTTGCCAAAGGAGGATGGGGGGATTTTTTTGCAACTGAACTCCTTTTACAAAGTCTTCCCTATAATTCTATGCCCCGAACTTCTCAAGTCTTCCGGCATGGGCCAGGGCGAGCCCCATCAGATGGACCGTCGGCATCCTCCCCAACCCACCCGAGATACAGTCCCCCTCGCCAAATCGCTTGACCCGGTCCGGCCTTGCGGTTGCTGAATACAGGAGTACCGGCAACGGATGCCAACTATGGGAGGCAAGGGCCGCCGGTGTAGAGTGGTCACCTGTGATAACCAAAACATCAGGCTTGAGATCCGTAACCATGGGGACCAGGGAGTCTACCTCTTCGATTACCTTCACCTTGGCATCGAAATTGCCATCTTCGCCTCGCGAATCTGTTGCCTTAACGTGAACGAAGAAGAAGTCATACTTTCCGTAGTTTTCCCGGAGGGCCATTATTTCCCCTTTGAGGGAATCGGGCTGAGGGCCAATAACCATGCCCAGAAGCCGTGCTATACCGCGGTACATAGGATAGGTGGCAATGGCCAGGGCATTGAGACCGAACCGTTCGCTTAAGTACGGATACCTTCTGTACGTGGAATAGCCGCGGAGGAGCAGCATATTCGCTTTCTCTTCATCGGAAAGCACTTCCCTTGCCTTATCGACAAGCTTCTGAAGAATACCAGACGTTTCTTCCGCTTCCGGGATGAGGGCTTTCGGCAGTAAAGCCGGAATCCCCGTCTTCTGCGGGTCCGTCTCCTGAATCTCTTCCAGGAGGCCACGCCTCCTCAAGGCTAAGAGGGCGCGGTGTTCTCGGACCGGCTCAAATATGACCTCTACATCCGATATTTTTCGGATATTGTCCTGCAGTTTTCTGCAGATTCTCTTATTGGTCTCGTTGTCGATCCGGCCGGCCCGGCGATCGACGATGACACCGTTCTTGTCGATCGTGGCAAAGTTGATCCTGATGAGGAGATCCCGCTCGGTCATGGGGAAGTCGATTCCGGCTGCCTCCAGTATCCCCCGGCCGATGTTGTTCTTGATCGGATCGTAACCAAAGAGGGCAAAGTGGGCCGGTCCGCTGCCCGGTGTGACCCCATATCCAATAGGATCCAGAAGCCCGCAGACGGATTTCCCGGCGAGGGCATCCATATTCGGTGTCTTCGCCGTCTCCAGCTCCGTTTGATCCCCCTGCCCCATGGGCAGGCCGCCGAGCCCGTCCATAATGAGAAAAATAATCTTCGTGCTATTCTTTACAACGAGGCTATCAATGAATTCTGGATCCATAAGCGCTCTATGCCCTTTCGAGGACTATGGCCATGCCCTGCCCGCCTCCTATACACAGTGTAGCCAGGCCGAGATTCAGGTTTTTCTTCTTCATCTGCATGGCAAGGGTGTAGGTAATCCTGGCGCCCGTACAACCAATGGGATGGCCGATGGAAATACCACTGCCGTTGATATTACACTTGTCCAAATCTATCTTCAGCTCTCTGATACAGGCCAAGGCCTGGACCGCGAAGGCTTCATTGAGTTCAATCAGATCGATATCTTTCATGGTTAAGCCGAGTTTCTTGAAAACCTTCCGTGTCGCCGGGATGGGGCCCAGTCCCATGTAAGCCGGGTCAACACCACCCGCGGCAAATCCTTTGATCTTCGCCAGTGGTTTCAGGCCGAGCTCCTTCGCTTTTTCCGCACTCATGACAACTACAGCCGCCGCACCGTCGTTAACACCCGATGAGTTCCCGGCTGTCACGGTACCGCCGTCCCTCTTGAAAGCAGGCGCTAGCTTGGCCATCTTATCGAGGGAGGTATCCATGGGACGTTCATCCACTTTAAATATAATGGGATCGCCCTTTTTCTGAGGGATAACAACGGGGACAATCTCCTCGGCATATGTACCATTGGCTATGGCAGCTCTAGCCCTCTGATGACTCATCAGCGCAATTTCATCCTGCTCCCGCCTGGTAATCCCATATTTTGCCGCGATATTTTCCGCGGTGAATCCCATGTGATAGCCGTTGAATATCTCATAGAGGCCGTCATACACCATAACATCCGTAATCTTGCCGAACGGCATACTCATGCGGTATCCCCAGCGGGCATCCGGAAGGACGAACGGTGCATTGCTCATGTTTTCCATGCCGCCCGCAACGATTGCATCCGCGTCACCAGAGTTGATTATCTGTGACGCCAGGGTTATGGCCTTCATACCGGAAGCACATACCTTATTGATGGTAAATGCATTGGTCTCTTCCGGCAGGCCTGCATATATGCTCGCCTGTCTTGCCGGATTCTGTCCGAGGGCCGCCTGGAGCACATTTCCCATAATGCATTCGTCGAAATAGACCGGTTTCAATGCACGGTCATAATCGTAGTATTTTTTGTTGATATCCGTCATGTCAAATTCGCCGAAGACATCGGGACGGGCGGCTTTAACAGATTCACTAATGACAGGTCGCAGTCCGGCTCTCTTGACAGCCTCTTTGATAACCAACGAACCCAGGTCAACAGTCTTAACCCCATTGAGGGCGCTCCCAAAACTACCAACAGCAGTTCTCGCACCACTCACAATCACAACTTCTCTCATACTTAAAAACCTCCTTACGTTAAAATATCTTGAATTTTGGTTGCCACTAAAGGTCAGATCATCTCTTGCTGGTCCCTATGAAATACTCTGCATGTCAATCGATTCAACAAATTCTACTGCCCGCGGCACCTTGTAGGACGACAGATAAGTCCTGCAATGCCTCGTAATTTCTCTTTCATTCACCGGCATGTCCGGATTCCTTACAATCAGAGCCTTGACAATTTCTCCTCTCATGAAATCGGGTTTTCCTACTACCATGGACGCCTGAACAGCAGGATGAAGGTCCAGAACCATCTCTACCTCCCGGGGATAGACATTGAAGCCGCTGGTTATAATCATACGTTTCTTTCGTCCTGTGAGAAAAATATAGCCATCCTCATCGATCCTGGCAAGATCACTTGTGTAGAGCCATCCGTTCCTGATGACTTGCGCAGTTGCCTCCTCATTCTTATAGTAACCTTTCATCACATTGACGCCCCTGATGACAAGTTCTCCGATTTCACCGCGAGGAACCTCGTTACCCCGGTCATCAACGGCCTTGGCTTCGACATCCGGAATAACAGTCCCGATTGATCCCGGCTTGTGCGCCATATCCCGCATGCCTACAGAACATACGGGAGAGGCCTCGGTAAGTCCGTAACCTTCCCTCAATATACACTTAAATTTATCTTCAAACATGGGGATGAACTCAGGCGGCATCGTCGATCCCCCGGTGATGCAGAAGTCTAAAGAGCTGACGTCATATTTCTCAGCGTCGGGATACATGACCATACCTAAAAAAAGCCTGGGAACGGCGGCAATATAGGTAACCTTATCTTTCTCTATAGAGCCGATAATGGCTTCCATTGTGAACCGGTCCATCAATACGATGCCCGCGCCTATGCGGATGGCGCCCAGCATATTAACCGCGGCCCCGAAGGCATGGAAGAGGGGAATGATGGCGAGGCTGCGATCCTTCCCGGTCGTATGATATAGATCTGAGACAAGGTTGGACTGCGTCCGAAGATTCTGGTGGGTTAGGACTGCGCCAAGGGGCTTGCCGGTGAGGCCGGCAGTATAGATCATCACAGCCGGATCGTCATCAGCAATATCCGGCATTTCAAGGGTAAAAGGCCCTTTCTCGATTATCTCTCTGAATTGGGAAGCGGTATCAAGGCCACTGGTAGTAATGATATGATTGCAGAGCGGGATATCATCTCTGATTTCCTCGTACCTTTTCGCCAGTGGCGTTTCGGTAATCAGGCATTTCGAATCGCTGTTTCCGAGGAGATGGCGAAGTTCATAGGACGTGGATAAAATATTTATTGTAACGGCGACAGCGCCGATTTTCTGCACGGCGAAATAAGATATTACGAATTCCGGGCAGTTGGGGAGCATGATGGCGACCTTATCCCCTTTTTGAATACCCAGGTTTCTCAATTCATTTCCAAGGGCATTCACAGCACTGTGGAGGGCCTCATAGGTCAAGGATTTTCCGTCGTAGATAGTGGCGACGTTACTTGCATAACGATAGGAACTTTCCTCAAGCATTCTTCCCAGACTCATAGCAATCAACACCTCGCGACCATTTTGGCTTACTTAACATATGTTGGTACTTTTTTTCAAGTGGAACTATAATTATGGAGACTCATTTCCCCTTGCTGGGAAGATTTTTTTCACTTATAATACGGCCTGTAAATAATCAATTGCGATAAGATTGGGAGGAAAGCGTGAAGAATCTTGTATTGGGTGTCTTACTGGCGCTGTTGTTGAACACATCTGCAGTCGCGGCGGAATTGAAGGCAGGGGAACAGGCTATTGATTTCAGATTGAAGGATTCACTGGGTAAGGAATACACTCTCAATTCACCAGAGTTTATGGGCAAAGTCCTTTCAATCTTCTATGTGTCTCCAGCCGAAAAAGATATGAACGCACATGTAGAAGATGCTCTCCTAAAAGATGCTGGACTAGATCGCAATAAAAGATACCGTGGACTGGGGATTAGCAATAACAAGGCCAGCAACTGGCCAAATTTTGTCATCAACAGGATAATCAAAAGTAAACAGGAAAAGACTGGCGCTATTATTCTCGTAGACGATAACTATACCATTCTTAACCTATGGGGCTTGAAAAACCACTCCTCCAACGTTGTCGTTCTGGATAAAGACAGGATCTGCCGATATATCTATAAAGGGAAGCTCCCTCCCGCTGAAATTGAAAAGCTGATTAACATTATTAAAGAGTATCAGGTAAAATAAACACGCTGTCTGCTCTCGGTGCTCATTGCTGCTTAAAGGATTATTGAACGATGGCTGTGATTATTGATGGCAAGAAGATAGCCCAGGATATCATCGATGAGGTGAAGGCGGAAGCCCAGCGCCTGAAAGAAAGAGATGGAGTAACTCCCGGACTCGCTGTCCTCCTCGTCGGTAATGACCCTGCCTCCAGGATCTATATCAGACACAAGGAGAACGCGTGCAAAACAGCAGCATTTTTCTCGCGGGAATTCAAACTTTCACAAGACACAAGTGAGAAGGAGATACTTGCTATCATCCGTGAACTTAATCGTGATAAGAAAATCCATGGTATCTTAGTACAGCTTCCCCTTCCGAGGCACATCAACCCGACGACCGTAATCGAGGCGATTGATCCCAGGAAAGACGTCGACGGATTTCATCCCTACAATTTAGGGCGGCTTCTTACCGGGAATCCATATCATATGGCCTGCACACCCAAGGGCATACTGGAGCTCATGGATCGGAGCTCAATCACAATTGAAGGAAAGAAAGCCGTCATCGTCGGTCGAAGCAATATCGTGGGAAAACCGGTTGCCCTCATGCTTCTCAACAGACATGCGACTGTCACCGTTTGTCACACGAAAACAAAACAGCTGTCGCACGTGACAAGGCAAGCGGAGATTCTCATTGCCGCAGCCGGAAGACCGGAAATGATCAGGGCCGATATGGTCGGCGCCGGCGCCGTGATAATCGACGTTGGTATAAACAGGATGGATGATAGTCGCCTGGTGGGAGATGTGGCATTTTCCGAGGTGCTTGAGAAAGCATCCTACATTACGCCTGTACCCGGCGGCGTGGGACCCATGACGATTGCCATGCTGCTCGTTAATACCCTCAATGCAGCCTCCGGTCGGATGCCAAAGTAAAAATAAAACCCCCTCTCATTCTCAGGGAGGGGGTTTTGACTGCACTAGAACTCTTACTCAATCAGGCAATGCCCATTATCGCTTTCATCTCAGCTATCGTCTTTCCCACACTCTCCGCTGATTTTTTTACCATAGCCTTCTCTTCGTCATTCAGTTTCAATTCGATAATCTTCTCAATGCCATTGGCGCCAAGGACGGTCGGAACACCGAAGCAGATATCTTTCAGCCCGTACTCGCCATCCAGATACACGCAGCTCGGGATGATCCTCTTTTTGTCTTTTAGGATGGCTTCCGCCATAAGTACAGCGCCCAGTGAGGGGGAATAGAAGGCGCTGCCCGTTTTCAGGAGGGCAACGATTTCCCCGCCGGCTTTCCGCGTTCTGTCAACGATTTTGTCGATCTTATCCTTGGGAAGGAGTTCGGTGACAGGAATTCCATTAATCGTCGAGAATCTGGGCATGGGAACCATATCATCGCCGTGACCCCCAAGCAGCATAACCTTGATATCCTCGACAGACATCTTCAATTCCATTCCTAAGAAGCACTGGAACCGTGAAGAATCGAGAGCTCCCGCCTGTCCTATAACTCTGTTCTTGGGGAATTTACTTACCTTGTATGTAAGATAGGTCATTGTATCCAGCGGATTGCTCACCACGATAATGATGCACTTTGGCGAGAACTTCACTATCTGCTCGGTCACGGAACCCACGATACCGGCGTTGATTTTCAGCAGATCTTCCCTGCTCATCCCCGGCTTTCTCGCTATTCCGGAGGTGATGATGACCACGTCGGAATTTTTGGTCTCTTCATAGCCATTGGTTCCGATGACATTTGCATCAAAGCCTTCCATCGGGCCGGCTTCCATCAAGTCGAGAGCCTTTCCCTGGGGCATACCTTCAATAATATCCATCAATACGACATCACCCAATTCTTTGATGGCTGCCCAGTGAGCTGCGGTTGCACCGACATTACCCGCTCCTACGATTGTAATCTTATTACGACCCATAATGATATCCTCCTAGTTTTCAGATATAAAAAACGAATGTATTAACCGTCGCTGCCCGATAAAATGCCGCGTCATTTCCCTACAGTATGGGCAGGTACATCAATCTTAGGTTTGTAAGAAGCCTTATCCGGCTTCTTATGAAGATGTGCGCACTTATGTTTTGCCAGACCAAAATAGCTGAGAACAAGATCCTTTTTCATGAGCTGTATGGCCCGCGCCGGGTCAACACCCTTGGGACATACTTTCGAACATTCCCCGGCATAGTGGCAGCTGAAAATGCCATGGCTTGAAGCAACGAGATTCTTGCGGGCATCGCCTGCATCATCCCGTGAATCGGTATTGTAACGGTATGCCTGGGTGAGTGGTGCAGGCCCCGGATACTCCCTGTCTGTGGCCATTGTGGGACATCCCGCCATGCAGCAACCACACTTTATACAGTAAGTGAATTGTAGGAATTCCTCCAACTGGTGGTGCGTCTGGAAGTATTCCATGGTAGGATTTTCCATCTCTTCCACATCACTTCTCTGGATATACGGTTGAAGGCGCTTAAGAACGCCAAACATGGGAACGAGATCGGACACCAGGTCCCTGATAAGGTTGAAGTTGGGCAACGGCGCAAGCGTCAAGGCCGTCGTTGTCACATCAAGGATCTGTGTGTTGCAGGCCAGTCCGGGTACCCCGTTGATCATCATCCCGCAAGACCCACATACGCCCATGCGGCAGGAAAAGCGGAAGCCAAGGGTGGGGTCCTGGGTTTGTTTGAGCATGTGCAAACCGTCAAGGACCGTCATCCCTCTTTCGACTTGCAGAGTGTACTGCTGCTCTCTGGGAGCTGCATCCTTTTCCGGGTCAAAGCGACGGATATATACGGCCAGATTATATTTTTTATCAGTTTCTTTTTCCATTTTCCCATCCTTCCTATAATGCTGTTTCCAATGCTTTTGCCGCGACGGCTGCATATGTGCCAATACCGAAAAGAATCAGCCCGACTATCCACAATATAACAGTAAACCCATCCTGAAAGGATTTCTTGGGCCCAAGTTCAAACACAATCGTCCTTAACCCATAAAACCCATGGTATAATACTGCGCCCAGCAGGATGATATAGGTAAAGGCGAGGAACTGGCTCTGACTTCGGAAGGCAACATTCCCCCAATCTGTGACGGCCCCACCTTCTGGATTAAAAACCCCAAACATCGGCAGATGCATAACCACCATATGCAACCCTGCAATGACAAGAATGACGATTGCTGCAATGATAAACCAAGTCCAGTATGCGGCTTCCTTCATGACTACCTCCCTAATGACTTCCAAAGAATGTATTGTACCCTCCGGCAACGATGAGAATGGCTACGAGTACCATTGCTATCACCATCAAGGGTTTCTGATTGTTAAGAGACGATTTGTAAGGAAATACCGGCTCCTCGGCTTTTCCAACGGCCAGTCCCAGTTCAATGAAAATGAGCCGGATACCATTCAGCGCGTGGAAAGCAAAAATCACAAAGACACAGAATTCGCCGAGCTTAAAAACGGGATTCTTCAAAATCGCCATGGCAGCAGCCCAACTTTCCGGGCCCCAGATCCTGGCAGTGCTTGCAAATATATGCATCATGAAGAAGAGAAGAAGACCAAGCCCCGTAAGACGGTGTAATATGTAAAGGTATCTCTCTACACCCCAGCGTCCACCGCCGAGCCACCCAACTATTCCCAAATGGTTGTCGAATTGTTTGTTTGCCATCTTTCTTCCCCCTAATATTTACGTTCAACCGGTTTCCACTTTGTAATCGCCACCGGCTTATAAGAAAGTTTCGGTCCCGTTTCGCTATAAGTAACAAGGGTATGCTTGAGCCACTTCTCATCATCGCGAGTCGGGAAATCATAGCGGGCATGCCCCCCCCGGGACTCTTCCCTGGTCAGTGCTGCATAAACGAGCATTTCGGCAAGATCGAGGAGATTTTGCACTTCCATTGAATTTATCAGGTTCGTATTGTAGACAGCCCCTTTATCTGCAATGGAGATATTCTTATAACGTTCTTTCAGTTCCCTGACCTTTTTCAAACCTGCTGTCATCTCCTCGCCCGTGCGGTACACGCCTACATACTTGTCCATCGCTTCCCGCAGCTCTCTTTTAATATCATACAGGTTTTCCGTACCTTTCTTCTGGAGGAGATCTTCATAGACATGCTTGTACTCTAGACGGACCTGCTCCTGAGGAACATCCAACAGGGGCGGATTGTTCTTCACATATTTAGTGATCTCTCCCCCTGTAATTCCTCCCCATACAATGCATTCCGCAGTTGAATTGCAACCGAGGCGATTTGCACCATGCATAGAGTGGCAGGCCACTTCGCCAGCAGCCCATACCCCCTTCATTTTGGTGGCGCCATTAATGTCCGCCTCGATTCCTCCCATGCTGTAGTGGGCGACAGGTCGCACGGGAATGGGTTCAAGGATTGGATCGATACCACGATACTTCATACAAACTTCCCGGATTAAGGGGAGCCGCGAATTAATCTTCTGGGCTCCCAGATGTGTCAGGTCAAGTTGGATATAGTCCAACCCCGCCGGTCCCGCAAATCCTCGACCCTCTTTAATCTCCGTAATCATGGACCGAGAAACAATGTCACGCGGCGCCAGTTCCATGAATTTTGCGGCGTACTTTTCCATGAGACGCTCGCCCTTATTGTTTTTCAGGTACCCACCTTCACCCCGGCACGCCTCCGTCATGAGAATACCGTTGGGAATAAGTCCTGTGGGATGAAACTGGAGGAATTCCGGATCTTCGATGCACAAGCCGGCTCTGTAAGCTATTGCATGACCATCGCCGCTCACCGTCTGCGAATAGGTGGTAAATCCGTAAAGGGTCCCCAGACCACCGGAGGCAATGAGCATGGCCTTTCCTCTGATGACCATAAATTGGCCGGTTGCCATATCAATCCCTGTAATCCCGGCAAACACACCGTCTTTATGAAGAATCGACGTGGCGAAGAACTCATCATAACGATTAAAGTTCTTGTACTGCATCAGGGTGTCATAGAGGGTCTGCACCAGAAAGAAACCCGTTTTGTCCGCTGCCATTGTGGCTCTTGGATAGGTGTGTCCTCCAAAAGGACGCTGCATGACCCTGCCGTCAGGTCGCCGGGACCAGGGCATTCCCCAGTGATCCATCAACAGTATCTCTTTAGGGCTGGTTTCCACGAAGCGATCAACTACGTCCTGATCAGCCAGGAAGTCGGCGCCTTTAACGGTGTCCCAGGCATGAAGCTCCAAGCTGTCTCCATCTTCCTCTCTCATCACAGCCGCAGTGCCTCCTTCAGCACATACTGAATGGGGGCGCTGTATTTGAACCTTCGATACGAGGGCCACATTAATCGAGTCTTTTGATTTCCGGGCTATCTCCACTGCTGCCCGAAGCCCTGCCAATCCCGTTCCAAAAATCAAGACATCGTGTGTAACTGTTTCCACTCCATTTGTCTTCATATTTCTTACCATCCAATTGTCTAAGTTGTGAAAATAAATTGAGGGTGTCCCCCTGGATCACCCCTTCTTATATTTTTTGACATTCTCGATATACAGGTCATTCCCTTTCGTATCATTAATGACTATGACAGGGAAGTCCACTACCTCAAGCTTGCGGATGGCTTCAGGCCCCAGATCATCGAAGGCAATGATTTCCGCCTTCTTGACCGCCTGGGCCATTAGGGCTCCTGCCCCTCCCGTTGCCCCCAGATAGACACAACCATATTTCTTCATCGCCTCCTTCACATTCGCATCTCGTGGACCTTTTCCGATCATGCCCCTCAATCCCTTCTCGATGAGCCTGGGAGCATACGCGTCCATGCGGTAGCTCGTCGTCGGTCCCGCTGCCCCTATGGGACGCCCGGGGGGTGACGGCGTCGGTCCCACGTAAAATATAACTGATCCATTAACATCAAAGGGGAGAGGCTTATTACTGTCTAACAGGTCAACGAGCCTCTTGTGGGCTGCGTCCCTACCCGTATAGATCGTTCCTGTAATAAGAACCTTGTCTCCTGCTTCAAGGGCTTCTACGTCTTCTCTTTTAAGAGGTGGCTTAAGTATCTTCAATGTTCTCTCCCTCCTTTAAAAGTCGATTTCTGCATGCCGGCTTGAATGGCAGTTAATGTTCACCGCGAGGGGAAGGCTCGCAATGTGACAGGGTTCCATGATTACGTGGACATCGAGGGCCGTTATTCTTCCTCCCAAGCCTCCCGGACCAATTCCCAAATCATTGATCTTCCTGAGCATGCTTTCTTCCATTTCTGCCAGCTCGGGGTCCGAATTCCGTTTCCCGATTGGCTCAAGAAGAGCCTTCTTGGCGATAATGGCTGCCCGTTCAAATGTCCCCCCGATGCCTACACCGACAATGATGGGCGGGCACGGATTGGCCTGAGCCTCCCATACCCGCTGTACGACGAAATCTTCAACACCCTTCCTGCCATCGGAGGGCTTGAGCATGGTAACCCTGCTCATATTTTCACTTCCGCCCCCCTTGGCACAGAAAGTTATCTTGAGCTTGTCTCCGTTGACAATATCATAGTGAATTATCGCCGGAGTGTTGTCGCCCGTATTCTTGCGCGTAAAGGGGTTGCAGGCCGATTTCCGGAGATATGCATCCCCGTAAGCCTCTCTGGTGGCTTCATTAAGGGCATCAGGGAGGGTACCACCTTTAATCTTCACCTGATCCCCCATCTCGACAAAAAACACCGCCAGGCCCGTATCCTGGCAAAGAGGGATTCTCTCCTTTCGCGCGATCTCAGCGTTTTCGATAAGCTGGTTCAAGGTTTCCTTACCTAAAGGGGATTCTTCCTTCTCCAGGGCGCGCCTGAAACTAGCCATGAGGTCATCTCCGGCCACGAAGGCCGCTTCCATAATGGCCGCTTTCATCTTCTTCTTAACTGTGTTAAAAGGAATGGAACGCATTTGTACTTCCTCCCATTTTATCCGATATCAACAAGAACCTGTTGAACCGCTACGGAGTCGCCAGATTTTACATGAATACTCTTCACTTCTCCGTCAATCGGAGAGGGGAGAGGATTCTGCATTTTCATAGCCTCCAGGATCACGACCGGCTGTCCTGCCTTTACCTTGTCACCTACCTTGCAGATAACGTCAACAATGAGACCAGGCATGGGCGCTGTTACTGATCCTGCACCTGCTTTTGCGGCTGGCGCTGCAGCGGGTTTCGGAGCTGAAGGCGCTGCTGCCGGTCTTGGCGCTGCGGGTGCTGCTGCTGGTCTTGGCGCGGCAGGGGCTGCCGCTGGCTTCGGAGCTGCGGCGACCTGAGTTACCACAGGAGCTGCAATCATTGACCCTCCTTCTGACTCCACTTCAACAGCATAGTAATTGTCATCGACAAAGATATTGAATTTCCTGATGCCAGGACCCTTTTCCGGGACTACTTTCGTCGGCTTTTCCATGAGCTTCCCGGCCTTCGCCTTCTTGATCAGCTCATCCTCTTTCTTCACATCTTCTAAGGTTTTAGGCATGACTTCTTTGGGAATTGGCTCCAGACCGTACTTCCATTTCAAGAATCTCATTCCCGTCTGCGGATAGAGGGCGTAAATGAGGACGTCCCCTTTATTCTTGGCGATATCTTTCGTAGCTTCTCGCGCCTTTTCCATTTCCGGCTCTAACGCATCCGCGGCACGGTTTGTCATGGGCGTCTCTCCTCGCTCGTACCCCTTGAGACACAGCTTCTGAACATCTGGATCGATGGGTGCGGGCGGTTTACCGTAGAGACCGAAACAGTAATCCTTTACCTCTTTGGATATCATCTTCCAGCGGCCCATCAGAACGTTCATAACGGCCTGGATTCCCACGATCTGACTCGTCGGAGTAACGAGTGGCGGATACCCAAGCTCCTTGCGTGTTTGGGGAAGTTCCTTATGAACTTCGCCGATCCGGTGGAGGGCATTCGCTTCTCTTAGGTTATTCACCAGATTGGTGGTCATTCCGCCTGGGACCTGATGGATGAGCACGCCGACGTCGATAACCGCCTGTTTCGTCGTGTCAAGGAAATCGCGGTATACGGGTGCGATCTTCTCTAAATCCTGACCTATCTCGAATATTAATGTCAAATCCAGGCCTGTATCTCTTGGTGTACCCTCTAAGGTCACAAGGAGGGGCTCAATCGCCGGCTGAGAAGAACGCAGCGCATAGGGAGCCAATGCCGTATCTACGACATCCACGCCAGCTTCTGCGGCTTTCAGGTAGGCCATGGAACCCTGTCCACTGGTGTAGTGGGTATGGAGCTGCACGGGTATTTTAAGCTCCTTCTTCAATGCCGTTATAAGATCATAAGCATCATAAGGAGAGATCATTCCCGCCATGTCCTTGATACAGAAGGAGTTAGCCCCCATCTTCTCGATGATCTTTGCCTTTTCAACATAGTATTCGAGGGTGTAGACCGCCCCTCCCATTCTCCTCTGGGTCAGGGAGTAGCAAAGAGAACCCTGAATGTGCTGCCCCGCCTCTTTGATCGCCTTGAAGGGCGCTTCGAAGTTTCTCGTGTCGTTCACGGCATCAAAAACCCGGAAAATTTGAATCCCGCACTCCGCTGCATAGAGAACGAATTCTCTTACTACATCGTCAGCGTAGTTCCGGTACCCAACAACATTCTGGCCCCGAAGGAGCATCATCTGGGGTGTCTTTTTTAGATATTTTTTTAGTGTCCTTATCCGATCCCATGGATCCTCGTTGAGAAACCGGGTAGGCACATCAAAAGTAGCCCCTCCCCAGGTCTCCATGCACCACCATCCCACCTGATCCATCCTCTCCGCCATCGGTTCCATATCCTTGGTTCTCATTCTGGTTGCAAGCGAAGACTGATGGCCATCTCTGAACGTAGTATCACAAATCTTTAAGGGGTTCTTTGCTTCTTTCTTCTTCTCTGCCATAAGTAAATTTCCTTTCACTATATTATTCTTTGTTATTGTTTAAGCTCTAAAATAAATGACTTCCTCAATACCTAAATTAAAGATTCAGCCACACCTATTAGACGATAAAAACCGTTAGTACGTCCGCATCTGCCACATACGGCGTGTGAACATCACATCCTGCCGCCCGGCAATTGCCCAGATATTAATGGAGGCATAAGGTGCTGCGGATGGAACTGCTTCTGCTTCTGACGCTGCCATTGCGGCCACCGATTCGGCTTCCAAATAGGCGCCTATCGCTGCTGATATGGCTACCATTACTTTTGAATCCATTGACTTCATACTTATTTCCTTTTCTAAGTAATCTAATTCCTACATTGGAATGTTGCCGTGTTTCTTCGGTGGTCTTGTTTCCCTCTTTGACCTCAGCATATCAAGGGCCCGAATGATATAACGACGGGTCTCGTGTGGCCGAATAACAGCATCCACATAACCTCTACCTGCCGCCGCATAGGGATTACAGAAGGCATCCTCATACTCCTTGATTTTCTGCGCCCGCATGGCTGCCGGGTCTGCGGCTGCCTTAATCTCATTCCGGAAGATGATATTGCATGCTCCTTCAGCTCCCATGACCGCCATCTCTGCCGTCGGCCAGGCGATGACCATGTCCGCACCGAGGTCGCGGCTGCACATGGCCAGATACGATCCGCCATAGTCTTTCCTTGTTGCCAGCGTGATCTTCGGAACAGTCGCTTCTGAATAGCACCACAAGAGCTTTGCCCCGTGTCGGATGATGCCTCTCCATTCCTGGTCCGTTCCAGGCAGATACCCCGGTACGTCGGCGATTGTAATCATGGGGATATTGAAGGCATCGCAGAAACGAATGAATTTTGTTGCTTTATCCGAAGCGTCTACATCAAGACACCCCGCGAGCCAGGCGGGCTGGTTGGCGATGAAGCCTACAGTATGACCTCCCATACGCCCGAACGCCACGAGCATATTCCGGGCGAAGTACATATGGGGTTCCATAAAATCGCCGTTATCACAGAGTGCGCCGATCAGGATCTTCATGTCATAATTCTGTCTTGGAGAGTCCGGTACGAGCGTGTCGAGGCTGTAATCAAGCCGGTTCGGGTCGTCCCCAGTATCTACGTAAGGAGGATCTTCCATGTTGTTGGAAGGTAGGAAACTGAGAAGTCGTTTGATTTGATTGATGTTGTCTTCATCGCTCTCACAGGCGAAGTGGGCAACACCGCTTTTGGTGTTATGTGTCATCGCTCCGCCCAGACCTTCAAAATCGATGATCTCTCCGGTAACGGCCTTGATAACCTCGGGACCTGTAATAAACATATAACTGGACTTCTTGGTCATGAATATCCAGTCTGTCATGGCCGGCGAATAAACGGCCCCTCCCGCTGTGGGTCCCATTATGGCTGAAATCTGAGGAATCGTGCCTGATGCGCAGGAGTTGCGGTAGAAAATCTGGCCGTAACCGGCAAGCGAGTCTACGGCTTCCTGAATTCGGGCACCACCGGAGTCATTGAAGCCTACACAGGGTGCGCCTGTCTTTACTGCCAGATCCATGACCTTGCAGATCTTCTTGGAGTGCATCTCTCCCAGAGTGCCGGCGCGTGCTGTAAAATCCTGGGAAAAGGCGAATACCGTCCGGCCATTGACCTTACCGTATCCGGTTATGACGGCTTCTGCCGGCACCTCGACTTTGTCCATACCGAAATCTGTACACCGGTGGCGCATAAACAAGTCCGTCTCCACAAACGTACCAGGATCAAACAGGAGACCTATCCTTTCTCTCGCTGTGAGCTTTCCAGCTTCATGCTGCTTTGCAATTGCCTTAGGCCCGCCCTGAGCCATGGCAATGGCTTCTCGTCTTTCTAATTCCTGAATTTTTGGAGGTTTTTCACTCATTACTTCTCTCCCCTTTTCTTAAATAGTTGTTAGACTTTCTGGCACAGCTCCACCAGAACGCCATATGTGTCCTTTGGATGGACGAAGGCTATCTTCTTTCCGCCAGCCCCCATGCGGGGTACTTTGTCAATCAGACGGATGCCTTTGGCTTCCAGTTCTTTCAAAGCTTCTTCAATGTTGTCGACTAAGAATGCAACGTGCTGGACACCCTCTCCTTTCTTTTCGATAAAACCCGCGATGGGTCCATCCGGTGCAGTGGACTGCAGAAGCTCCACTTCCGTATCGCCCACGGGCATAAAGGCAGTTGTCACCTTCTGTTCGGCAACTGTCTCCTGCCCTTCCAGTTTCAGTCCCAATGTATTGGAAAAGAACTTTAGAGATGCTTCAATGCTGTTTACTGCAACACCGATATGGTCTATCTTAATTATTTTCATATAATGATCTCCCTTGGCGGTATTATTGTTCTGTTTGGTTTGAAGGTCGTAATGTTAACGTTTCCCACCTCAGTATTAACTGCCTGGCGTATTAAAACTCCTACTTTTTCTTGCCTTTTTTCTTGGCAAGAATCTCCTGAACTCTTTTTCCTATTTCAGCCGGGTTCTTCTCAACGATGACACCTGCAGCTTCCAGGGCTTTGAATTTTTCGTCTGCGGTTCCTTTTCCACCAGATATGATCGCACCGGCATGCCCCATCCTTCTCCCCGGAGGGGCGGTTCTGCCTGCGATGAAAGAGACAACCGGCTTGGTGAGGTTAGCTTTTATGAATTCGGCGGCTTCCTCTTCTGCAGTCCCGCCGATCTCTCCGATCATAACGAGCGCTACTGTATCCGGATCTTTTTCATACAGCGCCAGCATATCAACAAAGCCTGAACCTGGTATAGGATCACCACCAATACCGATGGACGTGGTCTGGCCTATTCCCAGATTGGTAAGCTGCCAGATAGCTTCATAGGTAAGGGTTCCACTTCTTGAGATTACGCCTACGTTGCCCTTTTTATGGATGAAACTCGGCATAAAGCCGATCTTCCCTACACCGGGAGTGGTAATTCCCGGGCAGTTGCATCCAATCATCCGGGCTTTAGATGTTTTGAGTACCTGTTTGACCTTGATCATGTCCGTCACAGGAATGCCTTCAGTCATACATACAATGAGTCCGATCCCCGCTTCGATTGATTCAATAATCGCATCGGCAGAAAAGGCCGCAGGAGTATACAAGGCGGCAACATTCGCGCCCTGTTTTTCTACCGCATCGGCGACCCTGTTATATACGGGAATTCCATCGACGTCCATGCCACCTTTACCCGGGGTAACCCCGGCTACCACCTTGGTTCCAAATTTAACCGATTCGCGGGTGTGAAAGGTTCCTTCCGAACCGGTAATACCCTGAACCACTACACGAGAATTTTTATCTAAAAGTATTGCCATGTTCAACTCACCCTTTCTCTAAAATTAGTCTATTGTTATTTAAGCAATGCAACAACCTTTTCGGCGGCTTCATAGAGACCGTCAGCCACGGTGAATTTCAAACCCGATTCTTTAAGGAGTTTCTTGCCTTCGTCCACATTCGTCCCCTGGAGCCTGATCACCATGGGCAGTTTCATATCGATATTCTTGGCAGCCTGGATGATTCCATTGGCTACGCGGTCGCATCGGAGAATGCCTCCAAAGATGTTCACAAGAATTGCTTTTACATTGGGGTCGGCAGTGAGAATACGAAATGCTTTTTCGATCTGGTCAGGACTGGCGCCGCCGCCGACATCGAGGAAGTTGGCCGGTTCGCCACCCGCCATTTTGATGAGGTCCATGGTTGTCATAGCAAGGCCCGCGCCGTTAACCATACAGGCTATATTGCCGTCTAATTTGATATAATTAACCCCTGCATTCTTGGCAATAACTTCGAGGGGGTCTTCCTCATTTTCATCTCTGAGTTGCTTGATGTCCGGATTGCGGAAGAGACCGTCATCATCAAAATTTATCTTGGCATCCACGGCGATGAGGTTGCCCTCCGCTGTGAGAACGAGGGGATTGATCTCCACGAGAGAAGCGTCCTTGGCCACAAACAGTTCGTATAACCCCTTGGTGATGTTTGCGAATTGGGCACTGAGAGACTTGTCAGTCCCCAATCCCAAGCCGTATGCAAGTTTCCTGGCCTCAAAGGGGCTGAATCCAACTGCAGGGGGAACGGCACACTTGATGATTTTTTCCGGAGTTGCCTTGGCTACCTCTTCGATCTCCATACCGCCGGCTTCCGAGGCCATGAAAACGATACATTCCTTGTCACGCGCGCGATCCACCACCATGCCAAGATAAAGCTCTTTCTTGATATTCGATGTTTCTTCAACCAGTACCTTCTGCACCTTAATTCCTTCCGGACCGGTCTGGTGGGTAATCAGCTGCATGCCAAGGATCTTCTTCGCTGCCTCGTAAGCTTCCTCGGGTGTTTTCGCCACTTTGACACCACCGCCTTTTCCTCTTCCGCCCGCATGGATCTGGGCCTTTACAATAGACGTCTTGTTGAGGGATTTAGCGATATCTCGAGCCTTTTCAGGTGTGTCAGCGACTTCACCGTTGGGTACGGGAACATTGTATGCGCGCAAGAGACTCTTAGCCTGATATTCGTGAATCTTCATTATGAACCTCCAATCATTATCAATTAGATAGTAAATTAACTTGCTGTCAGTTCTGAAAAATATTTGGTGAGTGGACGGACACCGGAGAAATATAAAGACCTGCATGGTCAACTTAAACGCTGATGCGGGAGCCAATTTCTCTGAGAAAATCTTTGACCACTGCGAAAAAACCTGCTGCCTTTCTTTTAATGAAGAGTTTGATGAAAGTGTTGCGGACTACTTGATATTGGTCGGTGAGTTTCATATCACCCAAATTCGTTTCTGTCAACTTTTTTCTGTGACTATTCTGCAATTTTTTCCACAAATGTCGAATCAGACTGTTTGTAAAGGCGTGGAGGCAGGACAAAAAGTTGAAATGGCATGGATATTATGTAATAATTTTGCCGAGTTAAGGCCATTCATGTGAATGGCTATGCGCGTGAGGTCATTCATGGCGGAGCTCAGTGGTGGGAAAGGCGGGTTGACATAAACGGCTGAGACCTTTGAACAAAGGCTGATTCTTCCTTGCCCAAAGGTCTCAACGTTAATAGATCGAGCTTATCTTCTCTAGGTTTAATTACGGGCGGTACTCATAGACTTCGTACCCTGTTTTCTGTCCGAGCAAAGCGTCAATCTGATCCTGAATCGTAGCCCTTTCTTTGCTCGATAGCCAGGTCTTCCAAGACTCAGCGCTGTCCCACGTGCTGATAACCAGATACTCATCCGGCCTCGCCATACTCTTTAAAGACTCCCCCGACACATAACCTGGCTGTTTCATGCTAAGTGATCTGAGCTGCATCACCAGTTCCTTCAATTGAGCTACCTTATCCGCGGCTACCTTCCTTTTAATGAGAATTTTAACTGCCATTTTCGACCTCCTACATTACTTTGTGGGTTGTCTTTCCGGGGCTTAGATCTGAATTCCACCAACCGCGTTTACCTGAGTTAATGATATTCCTGTTAAGGAACACTGTCAAGTCTTTTTGTGGCGTCGCTTCATCTGACAATAGCGTAACATATTGATACAACTCCACGGAAGTGAACGGGAATTGAATCGCTGCACTAATTTTTTAGCCGAGAGCGCTCATTGAAAAATTTTCTGTGTAAATTTAGGTGGGAGTCATTCAGGAATTATGACAAAGAAATACAAAAAACAATTGGATCTTAAACTTTATGCTGCGATAATCAAATACAAGCTTTGCCATTTGCAGAGAAAAACCACTTCCCCAACCATACTGCCTTCTCGCAAAAAATATCCCGTTCTGTCTGCTTTAACTTGACACCTACCTCTTTCTGTCATCCAGACTGAATGGTCCGGAACCAAAATATGCGATTAAGAGAGCTCCGCCCAGCATGGAAAGATTCTTCATGAACATAATGTATTGTGTTCGTGCCGCCATTGGCTCTGCGATGGCCCAGAAGTTGTGTAACATGACTGTAACAGGCACCAAGAAAAGTACGATCAGCCAGGCGCCGTATCGAGCCTTGTATCCCGCAAGGATGCTCAACCCCCCCAGGCATGCGATTATCCCCGACAGGGGAACGGCGATCCAGGCCAGAGGAACTCCTTTGCCCGCGGCATATGCTATCGTCCCTGCGGTGAAATGCCCTGGGGCGGCAGATATAAATATAGCCGCATACAATATTCTTCCCAACAGAACCAAGCATTTCATTATTTATCCCTCCCTTAATTAATCTTCGCCAATCTGAATTACTTGATTTGATATCCAGCATTCTTCCAGGCCACCACGCCGCCACGAAGGACCTTGGCATTTCTATATCCTTTTTTCAGGAAATGCTCTGCCCGACCGGCAGACGTTTTTTCCCTGGGTCAGGCTCAGTAGAAGATAATTTCCTGGTCTTTTGAATATTGCGGAAGCCGGGAATAGAATTCGCTAAGCGATATGGATCCTTCAAGATTAATCCTTTTATATTCCTCGTCGTCATTATAGGCGCAGACCAGAATGGCCTCCCCTGATTTTACTTTTGGATAAACTTCTTCCGGCGATATTTGTATAGCTTCCGTCACGACATTCCCCCTATTTTTAATTCTGTTATTTGTAACCCGCCCCTGGAACATGGACCACATCCAGATAGAATCAGAGTTCTTCCGTTTCGTTTTTTATGATTGATAAATGTGAGATCCGGAGAAATTACTTCACTCCAGAACCACCAATACCTGACCCGTCTTCACCTTGTCTTTTTCTTTTACCCTGACCTCTTTGATTCTTCCGTTTGTGGGCGCGCAAATGGGATTATTCATTTTCATCGCCTCAAGAACGATGATCTCATCATCAAACTTAACTTCATCTCCAACGCTTACCAAGACTTCAGATATGGTCCCCGGCATTGGAGCCGATACTTCCACGCTCATAATACCTCCTCCCGCAAATATTAGTCAGTGAGCTCAAATATTTCATCTTTTATCAGAATTTGAAGTTGCCGAAATTGGACTCCGGAATCGGCTTGAGCAGTGAAACCTCGAAGGCCAGGGCCAGCGCATCGCGGCAGTCTTTAAGCGGCAGCGTCCCGTCATTGAAGAGCCGTGCCTCCATATAGAAGGGATGTGCCTCCCGGTTATACTTGTCGATCATCATCTGCTGAAATTTCCCGGCTGCCTCTTCATCCATCTCTTCACCCCGTTTTTTCCGGTTGGTCCGCTCCAGGCTGGTGAGGATGAAGCCGGCGGTCGCTCCGGACATGACCGATGTCCTCGCCCGCATGGTGGCGAAGATGAACAGAGGATCGAAGGTTCTCCCGCACATGCCGAAGTTCGCAGCGCCGTGGTCGGGACCGATGATCCACTGAATCCTGGGAACCTCCGCACAGGCGCAGGCCCGCACCATGCCGGACCCGTACTTGCCGATGCCCGCATATTCTTCCGCAGTACCGACCATGTAACCTGGAGAGTTCTGTATGTAAAGAATGGGAATTTTCATGGTGCAACAGCGTATCACCCACTCGATGGCCTTACGGGCTGAATCCACAAAGATGACCCCGTTATTGTTGCTCGCTATGACTCCGACAGGAATCCCTTTCAGAAAAATCTTTCCGCAGACGATGTTGTCGCCACGGCCTATATTGTAGTGACGCTTGTACTCGCTGAAATAGCTGTCATCAGCAATGCAGGCGAGCACCTCGCGCACGTTGATCCCCTTGGAGGTCTCCCTCGGCAGAACTTGATAGAGTCGACCGCCGGGAACCTTCGGCTCGAGAGGCTTTCGCCGTTCAATATGGAGGCTCTGCTTCGGATCAAAGGCCAGCAGTTCCCTGAGCTTCTCGATACCCTCGTCCTGTGATTTCACAAAATGATCGGCACCACCTGAGATATGGGTATGGACTCTCGCGCCGCCAAGATCCTCCATGCTCACCTTTTCCCCAATCGCGGATTCCACCATGGGAGGACCGCCGAGAAAGGAGTACGACATCCCGTCGATCATGATGGATTCGCAGGCGAGATAGACGATGTAGGCACCGCCCGCCGTGTTCCCCCCGGTACTTAAAGTATATTGCTTCAGTCCCTTGGCCGACATCCTGCACATGTTGTAGAAGAAATGGCCGAACTGGTTTCTCCCGGGGAAGATCCTGTCCTGCATGGGAAGAAAGGCGCCCGCCGAATCGGCGATGTATACGAAATTAAGCCCGCATTTCTCGGCGATCTCCTGGGCTCTGAGGTGCTTCTTGCAGCTTATCGGGTAGTAGGCCCCGGCGGTCACCCGGCTGTCGTTGGCGAGGATCATTACCCAGTTGCCGTGTATCTTGCCGATCCCCGTGACCAGACCCGCGGACGGGACGTCCTTCACGAGTTCGTAATCGATTCCGGAGCCGGCGCCCCGGCTCAACTCGAAGAACTCCGTGCCCGGATCGATGAGCTGCATGATGAGCTGCCGAGGGGGCTTCTTGCCCTGCCTGACCAGGCGTTCGTTCTGTGCCTGACCTCCCGGGTTGTAAGCCTTCTCCCAGAGTTCGTAAATCTTCTCCTCTTCGGAAAGCCAGTGCTTGCGGTTCTCTTCGTACTCCAGTTCCTTTTTCTGCTCGCGCGACATCTTCTTGTCCGTTTTCTCTGCCACGTTTACATCTCCTTCCTTATTTCATATATTCCCAAATCCAAGCTCCGGTGGCACCGAATTGAGAGGCTCTTGAATATTGTTTTAAGCTGATTACGGTGTCTTTCGCTAAACATCATGACTGAACGTGTCCGGTTTCATCACGTGGCGCATATGTGCCGGGATTTTTTTAGTGAATCCTGACTCCGTCACATGATCCAGCCGATCTCAACTGCCTCTCAGGGGGTTTGCCTTTACACATATTATTTATAAAAATCCCAGGAGTATCCCTCCTGTTTATCGTATTTTTCGCCCTGCTGTTTGAGATAGCCCCAATAGGCAAGTTCGTCAATGTGAAGCTCCGCCTCCTTCAATGCGTCAATCACGTCCCTGGTGTCCGGCGGACAGCCCGTCACTTTTATCGCCTTCCTGATACACGCATTTTCCTTGTTTGCCTTGATGATGCAATTGCCGATGAGTACTGTATTATCATATCCCGGTCTCGCCTGCATCTTCTTGCCGTTGAGGATCTCAACCTTCGGAAGGGGCTGGCCCGTAAATGCTGACAGCACAAGGATATTGACCATGTTGGCAAGCGGGGTGCATCCGGAGCAGAGAGTTTCATCATACTTGGGCAAGGCAACACCGGTCACACCGAATTTCTCAAAGATGGACGGGCCGGTGTTGTCTTTTTTCCATCCCCAGTCCCATTTGAGCGGCTTTATGTGATCTTCCAAGGCCTCACCTCTGATTGCATAATCTTTGAGGTCAAGGGACTTGCCGTGACGTTTTGCATACTCAACTAAATGGATGATATCCTGCGGGTCGTAGCCTATGGTCTTTGCAGCAACCATGTCGGCTCCAAGGATATCGCGGGACGCAATGATGATACCTTTTCTGAATGCGTTTCCGAAATGAAGAGGACCTCGCTCCAAGGCATAGATACCATCCACAATGGTAAGCGCCGGCTTTACGCAATCAGCGACGAATGTGAAACAATACTCCAGGCCGGGTCTTGCGTGATGGCAGATTTTTTTGGAGGAGGTTTTCAGGCAACCTTTAAGGTTTTTCAGTCCCAGGGATACTTTCGTCTGGGCGTGGGTCTTCAGAACGGGAAAGTTGATGAGAAAGTCGGATTGCATGGCCTCTTTTGCAATATGGAGAGTGAGCCCTCTCCGGACTTTGAAATTCACGGATTTACCGTCATTAAAATCAATGAGTTTGACGCCATACTTTTTTACCAATGAGGTATATCCGAGACCCGCGAAGGCCGCCATGGTACCAGGACCTTCCTTAATTTGAACCGATCCCTCACCTATGGATATTTCTCCGCATCCGTGATCCTTGAGCAAGATGACCAGATCCTCCACGAGACGCGTCGTCGTAAACACGCCGAACGGCGCTATCTTGAACTGGTCATCCCATGTGATAAGATTTGGTTTAATCAGCACCCTGGTATTTCTCTCCATTTTCTCAAGGCCGCTGCAAAGCTCGACTGCATCTCTGAGAGAATCGGGACTGCCGATGTATTGAACTAACGATATCAGCGGTTTCATAGCGGGCTTCCTTCGACAAAAACTACTCTGTTTATCTGAACGTGCAATCATCAAAATATTCACTGCCCCAATTTCAGGGGTCAGGTCACTTGACGTTATGCTTTCACGTACGAGTTGAACCACTCCATTGCATCCTCGTCTTTGATGCCCAGTTTCTTGCCGTGATCGGGTTTGAAGAATGCGAAGGTCCCTCTGGCTTTCGCGCAAAGTTCCCCGACTTCGTTAAAGATCCTTGCCTCTGCCAGGCATTCGCGATCATTTTTGACTTCAAGCACTTTCCCCACGGCCTTCAATTCCTTATCAATCGTGATGGGCCTCAAAAAGTCAACCGTCATGGACTTTGTCATGCCGAGGCATCTCATTTTATGAATAACGGTCCTCCCCATGACTTCGTCCAGGATGGTTGATATGATCCCGCCATGGACTAAGTTTTTCCATCCGCAGAGATGGGCCGGCACCTTTACCCATGAAAAAATTGATTCTCCGTCAGTGAAAAATTCCAGGCGAAGCCCTGACGGATTAGCAGGGCTGCACCCAAAGCACATGCTATCGGTCCTGCTCGGCAGATGCTTGAGATTTTCTTTCCCGTTCATAAGATAACACTCCATTGGTATCTTGGTCGACTTTACCCTTAATATCTGTGTCGCTTCCTTTACCATATTTCAAATTATGATTCCGTGATTTTTTGACCATGCTTTCTTTAAATTGCTTATTGATGATTCAAGAAGGAAAAATTCTTCAGGAAGGGATGAGCAGAGGTTACCGCAGAATATTTGTAAGATCAGACGACGACCTTGAAACCGTCCTCAAGGGAGAGGTAAAGTAATTTAAACCACCGATAATTTCAAGCTGTTCGTCTGTGTCTTTAATATTGCGGGCGCTTTCCGTCAGACTTCTCATTCTCTTGCACCCGCAGCCCTGGGCGCCAGCCCGAGCATGAGGAGGGCACAGCCGATGAGGATCACGATATTTGCCTGCCAGACGTATGTATAGTATCCCGACAAATCGTATATCAGCCCTCCTATGAAAGGACCGATCCCACCACATATGCCCATGAAAAAGGTGAGCCACCCATAGACAGAGCCCAGGACATGCCTGCCAAAACGATCTGCAAGGAGGATGGGCATCATGGGACCCAGGGACCCGTACCCGAAACCGTAGATGAGGGCATAGAAATAGAGGCGCTGGGCTGTGGTCGCCTTCAACAGGAGGACCATCCCCGCAGCCATGATGATCATGCCCAGGACAGCCGAATATTTGACATCCTTCACCCGGTCACTCAACCAGCCGAAAAAGAACTGGCCGCAGAAACCGCCAAAGCCGAGTACCCCCAGGGAGGAAGCGGCAGCGAGATTCTCGATATTATTATCCAATGCATATGCCACCTGATGGACGAAGACGGCCATAAGGGTCATGACGGCCAGGGAGAAGCTGGTTACGAGGATCCAGAAGCGGGAATTCCTAAAAATCACTTTAAAGGAAAGGTGCGCCGGGTGACTTTCGGCATGATCGGCCTCCGGCGCCTGAGCGCTTTTTCTTTCTCCGTCAGGGAAGAGCCCGTAACTCTCAGGATTTATGCGTCCCATAAACAACTGGGAAAGTGAGACTCCAATGAGAACGAATATGATCCCCAGAAAGATAAACCCATAGTGCCAGTCGTAATTCTTCACGATGTAGCCCGCCAGAGGAGTCAGGGCCATAGTCCCGAAACTGACACCCATTGTGGATATTCCTATGGCAGTGCCCCTTTTTCTTATGAACCACTTCCCCACGGAGGAATTGACAACGAGCAGCCCCATGCAAGCAGTACCGGCGCCGCAGAGGACACCATAGGCAAGATAGAAATGAAGGGGCGTTCTGGCAAGACCCGTCAGGATGTAGCTCACTGAGGCAACGATGGCCCCTGCTGTGATGATCCACCTTGGCGCCACTTTGTCGAGTATTCTACCCAAGAAAATGGCACAGAAAGAATAGACTATCATGTTGATTGAAGCGCCGAGAGATACGACGGATCGGGACCAGCCGTAATCAACGGACATGGGCTTCACAAAAACACCGAAGGAGTAGCGGGCCCCGTAACTGATGCTCGAGATCAGAAACGCCCCCATGACCACATACCAACCCCAAAATATGCCCTCTCTTTCTCTCATGAAACAGTTGCTTTCCTCTTAAGTGTGATGCGCACCTTTTTCACCCTGCGCCTTCAGTCGGCACGGTATCTGAAGTTGGTGTCACGGATTCAGGAGTTTAAATCCCGATGCCGGTTCCAGCAGACGAAGGCCGGTGCTGTCCAGAAGTTCAAAAAGGATGATTTCCATCACATGCCATACCCTGACACCCTGGCGAACACAACCGGTTGTTGTCTCTGCCCTCCTGCCGCAGGCCATGTGCATGTGCAAGATCGGCTTGCCCTCATCATCGGGAAATACCGTTCCCACACCCGCTACTTCATGGACGTTCTGCAAAATGTGCGTCATGGGCTCTATAGGCAGTGTTCGACCCTCCCTGGGACCGACGACAAGTGTGCTGCCTTCGTCTGCGCTGCCGAGGACAATCAAGGCGGCAGCGCTTATGGACTGCTGCGTGGCGAAAATTTCGATGGCCTCATGCACTACATCTCCATCCTCGAGCCTGATAACAAATATGCGGCCTTGTTTTGCCTGTGAGTATTTCATTGAAAATTCATCTCCTCGCTCTTCATTCTATGACGATTAATAAGGCTATCCCTGATATTCTTCTTATGTCACCTTGCTTTTTCCCCGGGGAAGAATAAGGAAAATGACCGTGCATGTCAAAGAGTTTCTCGTGACAACTTGCGACTCAGGCGCATCTGTGACTGCCTGAAATCTACAAATCAAGATTGCTATAAGAAGAATGTAAGCCGGAGATTCATTATCATCTTGAATCTGAAATGACGGGCGGCGGAAATTGAGCCATTGAGACAAAAAAAGGGTGGATGGTAAAAGGAGGGAAAAAGGAACCATCCACCCGCTCGCTATATAAACTGAAAGGGATCAAAAATGTTGACCCCCCTCTCAGAATCTCTGGAAAGGGGGTCGATGGATGGCAAAGGAGGGAAGGGAAACCATCCATCGATCTTAAAAAAATTACAAGCAGAACTAAGTCTCGTCGGTAAAAAAATCGGGAAGAAAAAATGTTACGCTTTGGTCGCCAAACTTTAACTCGTCTTCTCTTTTTTCCTGGGGTTGTTCTCTCGCTGTCGTTTTTTCTATACTACCGCTTTTTTCTTCCGATATGAAAAACTCATATACAAACCCAAATTCTGAATGTGACAGCGTCTCTTCCTGATCCCCGCTCTGTGACCTCTGTTTCTTCTCCTCCTTTTCCATTAACCGTTTTATTCATATACTATGAGTCCAGCGAGACCCCTGAGCAATGCCTTTCATGAATTATTTCATCAGATTAAAATCTCAAAGGTGTCTTCCTGCCTATTGGGGTCTCGTTAGCTTATACTTGAGCAAGATAAGTGCCAAACTTGAGATTGACGGGAGAGGAAATTTACGCTACATAAGATTATCTCTTAATTACAATGGATTACTAATATTCCAAATGGTAATTCTTCAATCGATATGGCAGCAAAATAATAAGTTATCGACGCGTGCATTCGACAAATAGTGCGATTTATGCACGGATATAAACGCCCCCAGTTGGCGAAAGCAGGAACGGCTGGTGTTTTATCTTCTGTGCATATATAGCACGCCATGTGCTTAATACGCACATATATGCAATTCCTTTTGAGAAGGATAAAAAACGCATACTGATCCTCAAGGGTCATAGCGGTTGACACGCCATAAGTACATACGCTTGGAAATTCCGTTTTCTTCTAATTTTTGAATTCCCCACTTACGATACCAGCTGATAGTTAAGAGAGGTCGACGACAGGAGCAGCATTTTTGTCATAGCCAAATTCTCATGGATGAAATATGCTAATAATAAGATACTAGATTCCCGCCTCCGCGGGAATGACGGAGGGTGTTGAATTCCCACCGTACGCGAAGCACGAAATTGATATTGTCACCCTGAGCCTGCCTATGGTTGACAGCCATTTGCGTGAGAAAGAAATTTTTGGCGACGTTGTCAATAGAAGCCTGAAATATTCTAAAAGAGGATTTGTCCATGGATGGCTTTCCGGATACTGTTACGCTCTCACGGATGCAATTCGCCTTCACGGCAATGTTTCATATCCTCTGGCCGGTTGCGACAATTGGCGTAAGCCTCTTTCTCGTATTCCTTGAAGCCCGCTGGATACGGACAGGGAAAGAAGAGTATTATCGCCATGCACGCTTCTGGAGCCGCCTATTTTTTCTCAACGTCGCCCTCGGCGTAGCGACGGGCATTCCCCTGGAGTTTCAGTTCGGGACAAACTGGAGCGCCTTCTCCCGTGCCGGAGGCGATTTCTTCGGACACATGCTGGGATATGAGGCCGCCATGGCCTTCATGCTGGAGGCGAGCTTCATCGGGATCATGATGTTCGGATGGAAAAGGGTCTCGCCTCAATTGCACCTTTTCGCCACGTCCATGGTGGCTCTGGGCGCATCCCTTTCAGCATTCTGGATCGTGGTCGCCAACTCCTGGATGCAGACGCCGGCGGGCGGTTTCTTCGATAAAGGAAAATTCGTCGTCACAGACCATCTGCAGGCCATCTTCAACCCGGACATGGTATGGAGCGTCCCCCATATGTGGGTTGCCGCTCTGGAGATATCCGTCTTCGTCGTAGGAGGGCTGAGCGCCTGGTATCTCTATAAGAACCGGCAAACGGACTTTTTTCTCGCTTCCTTCAAATGGGCCGTTGTCGCGGCCATCATTATAACCCCCCTGCAGATCTGGCTTGGCGACGGTGCAGGCCGGGGGGCATACGAATATGATCCGGCGAAACTCGCCGCCTTCGAGGCCCACTGGAATACCAACCCCCAGGGGCGCGGAGCCCCCTTCATCGTCCTCGCCTGGCCCGATCCGGAAAAACAGGACAACCGCTGGTCTATCGAAATACCCAACCTTCTCAGCCTGCTCACCACGCACACCATAACCGGCCAGGTCAGGGGGCTCAGAGAATTCCCGCGGGAAGACCAGCCGCCTGTTGCCATACCTTTTTACGCCTTCCGGATCATGGTCGCTATCGGCACGGCCCTCTTCCTTCTCATGCTCTGGACCCTCTGGGTATGGCGGCGGGGAGGACTTGATGCAGGGCGCGTTTCTGCCCGGAAGTGGCTTCTTCGGGCCTGGATGGCGGCGCTTCCCCTGAGCTATCTCGCCCTGGAGACGGGCTGGGTGACCCGTGAAGTGGGCCGGCAGCCCTGGGTGATCCACGGGCTCCTCCGGACGGGAGACGCAGCCTCCCGGATACCTGCCGGTACGGTAGCGGCATCACTTGCCGCTTTCGCTTTGGTCTATGCAATTCTTGCGATTTTATTTTTCGTCTTTGCCTGGCGCATCATCGCCCGCGGTCCGGACCCGCTGAGCGAAAATGCAGGCGGTTACGCCAATCCTGGAAAGGAATGAAAGATGGAGTGGCTTAATGCCCACATAGAGCAAATCTGGTTTTTGATCATCTGTTTTCTTGTCCTCTATTACGCCGTCGCCGATGGCCTCGACCTGGGCGTGGGTATCATCGCCCTCTCCACCAGGGACGAAGAGAAGCGGGGTATCATGATGGCGAGTCTCCAAAACATCTGGCAGGAAAACCAGACCTGGCTTGTTGTTTTGGGCGGCATACTCTTCGGCGCATTTCCTCTCTTTTACAGCATTGCCCTTTCCGCTTTTTACGTGCCCATTATAGTTATGATCTTCGGCCTCATCTTCCGCGGTTTGGCCTTTGAGTTTCGCGACAGCTCCAAAGGGCATTCTCTCTGGACCCTCTCCTTCGGGCTCGGAAGCCTTGTGACCGCTCTTTCTCAGGGCTTCACACTTGGAGGCATCTTTTATGGAATCCCCATGGAGGGGTACACCTTTACGGGAACTGTGTGGAGTTGGTTTCACCCCTATTCCGCTCTCTTCACCCTGGGCGTTGTCTCAGGCTACATCATGCTGGGGGCAAACTACCTCATCCTGAAAACGGAAGGCGAAATCCAACGGCAGGCCAGGTTTTATGCGTCCGTAGCCGCCTTCTTAACATTTATTATCGCTATCGCGATTTACGTCTGGACTATCGCCTGGCATCCTTACATGGCGGAAAAATGGCTGGCCATGCCCAGTCTCCTTAACGTCGCCGTCTTTCCCTTCCTTGCCCTTCTTGCTTTTATCATGTGCCTCCGGAGCCTGCACGGTCGGTCGGAGTTTGCCCCCTTTCTCTGGAACGCGGCTTTTGTATTCTTTGCCTTCATCGGCCTCTCCATCGGCTTCTACCCTTACATCATTCCGAACATGGTAACTATAAAAAGCGCCGCCGTTTCTTCACCCAAGACCCTCATCTTCATGCTCGTTGTGATTATCATTCTCCTTCCGGTGATTCTCACTTACATCGGCTACAAACACTGGGTCTTCCGCGGAAAAGTCAGAAGCGGCGACTATAGTGATTAGAAGGCTGCATATAGAAACCGTCTGCCCCAGCCGCTCATCTATTCCCTGACCATCAACTGCGGTATTTCACCGCCCAAAATAAGGCATCCAGTGATGGAATAAAAAGATTATTCATTTACAATGAAATTGTTGACATGAGTAACCATGGAGGGAAATCTATGAAAGAATACGATGTCATCGTAATAGGCGCAGGCACGGGACTGAGTATCGCATTCAAGGCACAGGCCAGCAAACTGAAAGTTGCTCTCATCGACAAGGGAAATGTGGGAGGGACTTGCCAAGGAAGACTTCCCGATCAAGGGGCAGCCTAAGATCATTCAGTAAGATTGAAGCTATGCGGAGTGGTCAGTCCTTGCATCTTCACCACACCGATCATAACGGATGTATTTTCAAGCGCGCTTTTTCTGCTTCAGCACAGCCGCACCTTGGTTGCGGTAATCCCTAAATGGAGTCGTGAGAGTATAAATGGGGACGGGCTGAATAAATAGAAAGCAGCCTGTCCCCATTTATTTGCACTCGGGCAGATAATCGGAAAAAGTCGCTATGCAAACCGCTTTCTTTGAGAGAGTCACTTTTTGCCTGGCATTGGCTGAATCGGTTTTTTGAAGTCGGATTGAGGTTTCCCAGCCACGGTGACGGTCACAGGTTTACTCTCGACGGAATTTGGACCCTTGTTGGTATTCGACGCTCTTACCGTGACACCATAGACCAACGGGTCGCTGCCGGTGTTCATGGGCATGATCCATGAGGTCCACCACTCGCCGTCCTTCAAATTCCCGCTCACCAGGGTCATATGCACTGGTGATTACTGGCCGTTTGGTTTGATCAGGATCGCGATGACGGTCTTCACGCCATCATAATCGATAACCTTGACGGACACGGTTATCTGGCCACCTTCGTCTGTCATGGTCGTCGGTGTTACAGTGAAAAAAAACAATTCAGGCAGATCTAATTTTTTCGCTGCATTTTTCTGCGGCTTTTTGTCTTGCCCTTCCTTTTGGGGAGCGTCGTCCGCAAAAGCGCATGTGGTGCCGAAGACAAAAAAGCTATCATCGCTGCAATCAGGATTTTTTTCATTTGCTTCTCCTTGATAATGATTTGGCCCTCACCCAAAAGGGTGATGCGTTGGATTACTTCATCTGTCTTACAGGAAACTTGGGGCAGGGAGAGAATAGCGGATGCGGCGCTCGTGTGCCAAGAAAATTTTGTCACTTAGTAGTTACCAGAAAACCCGAGAATGTGGTACTGGAATGCTCTATGATGAAGAACCGGCCTGAAGACAAGTTCATACATGCGGGCGGCCTGCGTCTGCATTATCTGGAGTGGGGAAGTGATCAAGTCCGAACCATGGTTCTCCTCCACGGCATCGGAGACAACGCCCACATCTGGGACCATTTCGCCCGTAATGCAGCAGACTCCTTAAGAATCATCGCTCTGGATCAGAGAGGCCATGGCTTGAGCGACTGGGCTACACCGCCGGCGTATAGTTGTGATGATTACGTGACTGATCTGGATAATATGATCCACGCACTTCAATTGACCGAAATCGTCCTGATGGGGCACTCGATGGGAGCCTTACATGCAACCCGCTATGCTTGCCTGCGGCCCGAAAAGGTATCCGGTCTCATTCATGCCGATATCGAGCCCTGTCCGCCGGAATGGAATAGGAAATATCTTCTCAACCTCTATGAACAACTGCCGGTATTCTACAAATCGATTGATGAGTATGTCAGCGAGGCTCAGAAAAACAGTCCCTATGCCGACAAAAGAATTCTTCACGATATAGCCGTATCTGCTCTCTCAAAGGGACAAGATGGCAAATTCCGCGGCCAGTTTGACCGGGAGGTCCTTTTCCACTTTGACCGGTATGATCTGAGACCGTACCTCAGGGATATCCGCTGTCCCTCCCTCGTCATACGGGGTAAAGAGAGCCGGGTGATGAGTGAAGAGATTGCCAGAGAAATGAGTAATATGATTCCTGAGAGCAAATTTGTGGAGATACCGAAAGCTACCCATCCTCTCCACATCGACAACCCGGCAGAATTTCAGCGGACGATATTTGAGTTCTTGGGGGAACTAGGATATACGTACGGTGAAGCCCGCCCTTAAGGACCGCTTTTTCACGATTACATATATTATTGTGGAAAATCAGTGGCACATAAACTGGTCGTAATGGGGATAACTCTCCCATCCTTGGGCGTAGCTCATTTGAGTTAGATGCTTAATGGTTCCCTGGAATATTTATTGCTACTCATGATATATAAAAAGAACAAAAAAACCCTTAGCATTTTTTGCATTAGCCTTGTGTCGTGATCTTAGAAAGATTATGCATCTTACTGTTAATGCACAGCAAATCTTACGGAAAAGAAAAAAATGGCCCGTTCGAAGAACACATTGAGCGAAAAACTCAGAATAAATAACAATCTATTAAGCCATATTTATGAGATCAGTTCCCTCCTCACGCGGTCCCCGGACCTGGGCAAGGTGCTCAACGAGATAACGGATCGTGCCATGAACGGCCTGCATTTCGACCGCGCCATAGTCATGCTGCTAAATACCGATCAGACAAAATTGGAATGCAAGTGCATCAAAGGTTTTACGCCTCAGGGAGAAAAGCGAGCATGGGAAAAACCGCTGATATTGGAAAAACACGACTGCTACGAAGTAAATGTTATTAGCCATGGGGATCCCCGGTTTATTCCCGACACAGAAAATGCCCCTGACGTGACGCCCATTGACAAGGTGATTAATCGATATCAGGAACGGAATTCCGTTCTTTATGTCCCGCTTAAAATCAAGGGTAAGATTCTGGGCCTTCTTGGGGTAGACCGTTACCGGACACGCATGGAAATTACTCATGACGATGTGGAATCTCTCACCATATTTGCCAATCAGGCATCTATTATTATCGAGAACGCAAGGTTGTATCAGGCTCTAAATGATGAAAAGGCCCTTTCTGAAAACATTATAAAATGTTCGACAAACGGTATCATCGTAAGCGACCTGATGGGTAATATCCTCAACTTGAATCCACGCGCGGAGGAACTGCTGGATATTCCCAAGGAGGATGCAGTAAAACTTCGCATTCAGGACGTTTTCAAATTCAGTCTGGATCAGAGAAGGGAAATATACAACGCATTGAAGCGGCGGGAGAATGTTCATTTTTTTGATTTTCCTTATCAACGGGCGGATGACAAGAAATTGGTGCTTAATTTGAGCGGCTTCGCTGTTCACGACGAGAATCACAATACTCTGGGAGCCGTCACCATAATTTCCGATCTGACGGAAAAGAAAAGGATGGACGATTATCTTTTGCGTGTGGAGAAGTTTGCGGCTCTGGGGCGGATTGCGGCCGGAATCGCTCATGAGATACGGAACCCTCTGGCCGGCATTTACACGACCGTCCAAAATCTTGAAAGTGAGCTTTCTGAAGGCAGCACTCAAAGCTCTGAAATGAAAAATATCCTTCACGAAATAGACAGGATCGAATTATTGATTCGGGAGCTTCTTGACCTTGTGCGTCCCGTCCCGCTGCACACTGAAGAATTTGACATTCACGATCTGCTTTCAACGACGCTTTCACTGCTCAAGAAGGAAATGGCGAAGAAAAAAATTGAATTAGAGACGGAATACGATGCTAAACCGTCCATTATCAAGGCGGACCCCTATCGACTCCGGCAGGTCTTTTTAAACCTGACTATTAATGCTATTGAATCCACGAACAGCAGCGGGAAAATCACGGTGAGAACGGATTCAGTAAAGCAGGGAGACAAAGAAAAAAATTGGCTCTCAGTAGATGTCATTGACGAAGGTATCGGAATTCCGTCAAAACACATGAACCGGATCTTCGATCCATTTTTTACAACCAAAAGCAGTGGTACCGGCCTTGGATTAACGGTAACTCACAAGATCATAGAAGATCACAACGGCATGATAGAAGTGGAAAGCCTGGAGGATAAAGGGACCAAGTTCAGGATTTTACTGCCCGTTGCAAAATTAGAATGATTAACCTCATTGGGAGGAAATGATTGAAACCATCAATCCTGATCGTTGAAGACGAGAAGCTCCTTATGGCTTCCCTGTACAAAGCTCTGTCGAGAGAGGGCTACAAGGTCATTTCGTCAACGACCGGCGAAGAAGCCCTGGATTCCTTCAGGGAAAGCAGTCCCGATATCGTTCTTCTCGATGTCCGGCTTCCCGGGCTTGACGGTATGCAGGTGCTGAAAACTATCAAGACCATGGACAGCAATGTACCCATTATCATCATGACGGCATTCAGTGGGATTAAGGGGGCCGTCGAAGCGATGAAACTCGGTGCTCATGACTATATCGCAAAACCATTTGATATCGAGGAGCTGAAATTCGTTCTTGCCAAGTGCCTTGTTTCTCAAAAAGCGGTAGCGGAGGTAAATACGATTCGCTCCACAAGAAGGGAGCTTTACAGTTTCGAAAATATTATAACGTCCAACGCAAGAATCAAGACTCTCATCAGCCTGAGTAAACGACTTGCGCAGAACGCTCAATCTACCGTGCTGATCATGGGAGAGAGCGGAACCGGGAAAGAGCTTTTTGCCAACGCCATTCATTACAACGGGCCCCGCTCCGATAATCCGCTAATCACCGTTAACTGCGCCGCACTCGCTGAGGGAATACTTGAAAGCGAACTCTTCGGCCACGAGAAAGGGGCATTCACGGGTGCCGTGAAGCGGAAAAGAGGTATGTTTGAACTAGCGGATCGGGGAACCCTTTTTCTCGACGAGATTGCGGAGATCAGTCATAAGACCCAGGTCAAGTTGTTAAGGTTTCTGGAGGAGAAGAAGATTCAACGGGTGGGGGGAACAGAACATATCGAAGTCGATGTGAGAATTGTTGCCGCGACCAATAAGGACTTACTGCAGCAAATGAAAACGGGAAAGTTCAGGGAAGATCTATATTATCGCCTCAATGTAATTTCCTTCGTCATCCCGCCGTTGAGAGAAAGAAAGAATGACATTCCTCTCCTCATCGATTATTTCGTCGGTACTTACAACAAAGTCCTGAACAAAAATGTCAGAGGCTGTGACGGCGAGGCACTGGAAATTCTTATAAAATATCCGTGGCCGGGAAATATTCGGGAATTGAGAAACATCATCGAAAGAGCAATGCTATTAAGCGACGGCAACATGATCAAGTCGTCAGACATTCCCATTGAAAATACGTCCACCAACGGAAACTCGAACATGGCGAAGATCAATAACCTTGACCCGATGCCCCTTGACAAACTTATCTCGTCCTACGTGCAAAGTATCCTGAAACAGTTCGAAAACAACAGGTCCAGGACAGCTGAAGCCTTACGAATCACCAGACAAAGGCTAAGGCGCATCTTGAAATCCTTGGTGGATTAATTCGGCCCAATCACTGGCCTGATTTCATCCATCGTTATCCATCTTCTAATCCTGTTTGATTCAGGTGTTTTACAGATCGATCAAAATACATTCCATAAATGAAGGTCCCGGGAATGGATGAAAATCATCCAATTCGCTGATTTTCAGGCTCGATGTAAGAAAGGCTGGAAAGAATAATTGCTCAGTTCCTGATCAAAAAAATATGATTAGAAGATGGATAACTTCATTATGACATCCAGAAATCAGTAAGCGCTATCTCTTTTCACTATATTGTTGTGATCCTTCTCTATTATGGCCAAGCAAATCTTAAAATCCAAGGCCGCTTTAAATTCCCTGTTTTTCTTGATGTTAATCAAGCGGGTCGTTACGATTCATAATTCTCTCTTGCGGCGCCAATAGCAACTCCTCAAAATTCTTTTCCCTTTTTATTTTTTTCTTTTCAAGAAGATATGAATATGCGGCACATTGTTTGCTCTCCTGCAAAGTGATTGTTTCTTGCGTTTAAGACATAAAAGCAAAAGAACAAGGAAAGGAGTGCAGAGATGAAAGAAAAAGCCGTTATCACTGCAGCAATTACCGGTAGTATCCACACACCGGCCATGTCTCCCTATCTCCCTATTACGCCCAAGCAGATTGCCGACGAGGCGGTTGCCGCCAGTGAAGCGGGGGCGGCTGTAGCCCATATCCATGTTCGGGATCCGCAGACGGGTCGTCCGACACCCGATGTGAATCTTATCAAGGAAGTGGTGACCTCGATCAAGAGCAGGTGCAACATGATCGTCTGCATCACCACAGGCGGCGGGCTTGGCATGACGGCGGAGCAGCGCCTGATACCTGTATCGACATTCAAGCCGGAGCTCGCATCCTTTAATGCCGGCTCTCTCAACTTCGCTCTTTTTCATGCCCTCGACAAGTTCAAGGAATTCAAATTCGAGTGGGAGCCCCAGTACCTGGGTATGACGGAGGATTTCATATTCCCCAACACCTTCAAGTCCATGCGTGAGTTCACAATGATCTTCAGCGAACACGGGACTAAGCCTGAATTCGAAGTTTACGATTCCGGCATGATAAACAACGTGGCATTTCTCATTGAGCGCGGCTACGTGAAAAAACCCGTCTACATTCAATATGTCATGGGCATCCTGGGCGGTATCACGGCGAGCCCGGAAAATCTCATGTTTCTGGTGGATTACACAAAACGTCTCATCGGCGATTTCGAGTTTTCCGTCTGCGTGGCCGGACGGGCCCAGTTCCCCACCTGTACCCAGTCCCTATTGCTGGGTGGCAACTGTCGGGTCGGCCTTGAGGATAACCTTTACCTGGAAAAAGGTATGATGGCCAAGAGCAACGCCGAGCAGGTGGCGAAGATTGTCCGGATCGCACGTGAACTTGGCATCGACCCGGCTACCCCGGATGAAACAAGGCAGATCCTTGGTCTTAAGGGAATCGGAAAAGTAAATTTCTGATTTCTCAATGCGAATTAAAAAAGTCAGGAGATAAGAGATGGATTTCAATTTTAGTGAACATCACATCATGTTGAGGGAAAGCATTCGTAACTTTGCTGCAAAGGAAATCTGGCCCATCGCCGAGGAGATCGATGCAGAGGACAAGTGGCCCGATGGCATGTGGCAGAAGCTGGCAAACATGGGAATTATGGGGATCACCGTTGCTGAAGAGTATGGAGGCGCCGGAGCGGATCTAATCTCCGCCATCATCGTCCTGGAAGAGCTGTCAAAAGCAAGTCCGGCCATTGCCCTTTCCTGGGGTGCCCATGCTAATCTCTGCTGCAATAACCTCAACCACAATGCCAGCCCGAATCAAAAGAATAAATATCTGCCGCCCCTTTGCACGGGGCAGCACATCGGAGCTCTTGGACTGACAGAGCCTAATGCCGGCTCTGATGCCGTCAATATCCAGACCGTTGCAGTGAGAAAAGGTGATCATTATGTTGTGAACGGCACGAAGATGTTCATCACCAACGGGTCAGTGGCAAACACTATTGTCCTCTATGCCAAGACGGACAAGGAAAAGCGCGCGCGGGGACTCACGGCTTTCATTCTGGACACCAGGTTTCCCGGTTTTTCCGTTTCGAAGGAGTTGAAGAAGTATGGCCACCGCGGCTCGCCAACGGCGGAGCTGATATTGCAGGATTGTATAATTCCCGCAGAGAACGTCATCGGAGAAGAGAACACGGGCATTAACGTCATGATGTCCGGTCTCGATGTGGAGAGGGCTTTCTATGCCGGGGAATCCATCGGGATCGCCGAGGCCTGTCTGGAGCTTTCCATCAAGTATGCCAAGGAAAGGGTTCAGTTTGGAAAACCAATCGGCGCCTTCCAACTCATTCAGGCCAAGCTGGCGGACATGTACACCCAGCTCGAGGCCGGGAAGATGCTCTGCTACAAGGCGGCCGTCCTTGCCGAACAGGCAAGAACAGGTGGCAAGGGTACTGAGATACATAAGCTCGCGGCAGCATCCATTCTCTTCAATGCCGAGATGGCAAGCCGCATCGCGGATCAGGCAGTCCAGATTCATGGCGGTTACGGCTACATGCTCGAATATCCGGTCCAACGCTTCTTAAGAGATGCCAAACTGATTGAGATTGGTGCAGGAACATCCGAGATCCGACGCCTCATAATTGCAAGAGAGCTGCTCGGAATGTGAGAGGAGGCAATATGGGGAAGGAATATGAATATCTCGACGACTACACCGTTGGTGAAAAGTTTGTTTCTCCTGCAAGAACAATAACCGAAGCAGACATCGTCCTCTTCGCCGGTCTCACGGGGGACTGGCATCCCCTGCACACCGATATTGAGTATGCGAAAGAAACCCCCTTCAAGGAAAGGATAGCCCACGGCATGCTGACGCTGTCCGTAGGCATGGTTCTGCCTTTCCGGCTTGGGCCCTATTCAAGCTTCCTTCCTCGATCTTTCATTGCCTTTTACGGCATGGAGTCTGTGCGCTTTACAGGTCCCACGAAGATCGGGGATACGATTCACTGTGAGGTGGAGGTCACTGAGATTACCGACAAGGGTCTCGAAAGAGGCGTGCTGACCACACAGAACAGGATTGTGAGCCAGAGTGGCGAATTGCTGGTCACATACGTTATCAAAGTTCTCTGCGGGAAGAGACCAAAATAATAGGCAAGAACAACGACCATGCTGAGTTTAAACTCAGTCTCATACCAAAAACCAAGGAGGTAAAACCATGCGAAGAGTTGCCATTACTCATGTGGCACAGAGTTCCGGCGTGGAGTCAAAAGAGAGCCTTATGGATTTTACATACGCCATCAATAAGGAGATTCTCGACAAAGCCGGACTGAAGCGTGAAGAGGTAGGGTGTATCATTGCCGGCGCCGCGGATATCTTCCACAGCGGGCTTTCCTGCGCCAATGCCTTTGACTGGGATGGCATCGGCGCCTTTTTGAAGGAAGGCTCCCGTGCAGAAGAGTCGGCTTTCTCGTTTATCTATGGATGCATGAGGATCATGTCGGGCCGCTATGATACCGTTCTTGTAACCGCCCTCGTCAAGGGATCCGAGAACCCAGACAACGATCCGATCACTAGTTTTTACGGAGATCCCTTTTATTTGAGGCCTGTGGGACTGAACGAGAGTGCTGTGGCGGCGATGCAGATGCGTCAATATCTCGAGCGCTACGGGATAACGGAAGAGCAGTGCGCAAAGGTGGTCGTCAAAAATCGTGGCAATGCCCTTTTCAATCCTTACGCTCATGTAAAGAGAAGAGTGAGTATAAAAGATGTCATGGACTCGGAAAGAATCTATGACCCTCTCAAGACCCTGGAATGCTCACCCAAGTCCGACGGCGTCGTCGCCGTTTTGATTGCGTCGGAGAGGAAAGCCAAGAAGCTTACGGGGAAACCCGTATGGCTTACGGGCTACGGGTGTTCGATGGATCACTTCATCCCGGGAGACAGGGATCTCCTGAACGGCCAGTTGAAGACGGCCGCTGCCCGTGCCTATAAAATGGCCGGTATCCGCGATCCTCAAAAGAGGATCGACGTTGCGGAGGTCTGCGAGCCATATGCCTTCCAGGAACTCCTGTGGTGCGAACATTTGAGGCTCTGCAGTGAGGGGCAAGGAGGAAAACTGATTGACAGTGGCATGACACAGATAGACGGGGCTCTTCCTGTGAACCCCTCCGGGGGTGTCCTGGCCACAAACCCCTATCCGGCAAGAGGCCTCTATCGCATTGCCGAAGCGGCCCTCCAGATCAAGGGCCAGGCTGGAGAGCACCAAGTGGATAAAAAAGTAAGAACGGCACTGGCTCACAGCACACACGGATTCGGAGGCCAGTGCCACTCCGTCGTCATCTTATCATCTTAGCAGGAGGGAAACATCATGGGGAAAGCAGTTGCAATTATAGGGACAGGCCAGACCAAGCATGGAAGACGGTCTGATATATGCTATCCCGACCTGGTAAGGGAATCTGTTATGGCAGCCCTTCAAGACGCCGGGATTACTTTAAAAGATATTGACGGTGTCGTTCTCGGGACCATGCCCTCAATGATGGAGGGAGTTTCGTCGACACATTTTTATTTTGCCGAGGCCATGGGTGCAATCAATAAGCCTGTGATGAAAGTGGAGACATGCGGAAGCACAGGGCAATCCATCGGACACTGCGGGTATTACTGGGTGGCCTCGGGCATGGCCGACATTGTATTGGTCGTCGGTTCCGAAAAGATGTCAGAAGGAGACGGCCAGGCGACAATGACAACAGTCTTCGATCCTTTTTTTCAGAGGACCTTTGCGGCAGGAGCGCCGGGGGTCTTTACCATGCAGAGCATGGAGTGGATGTACCGCTTCAACATTCCCGAAGACAAGGGCCGTGAAGCGGCTGCAATGATTTCGGTCAGCAATCACGACAACGCCATGGACAACCCATACGCCCATATCAGGATCCGGGTAACCATGGATGAAGTCAAGAATGCGCGCATCATTACCTATCCCGTCCGCCTCCTCGATGTATGCCCGGCCTCGGACGGCGCCTGCGCTGTCATATTTGCCAGCGAGGAGAAGGCAAAGAAGATTTGCAAGAAACCGGCCTGGATCAAAGGGCTGGGCTTCAGGGGTGAAGAATTCTTCTATGGAGAAAGCGACAAGGCCATATGGATGAGCGCAACCGAAGCGGCAAAAGAAGCCTACAAGCAGGCTGGCATCAGGAATCCTTTGAAGGAACTGGACGTTGCCGAGATCTACAATCCCTTCACCTATCAGGAGATGATTTTTTATGAATGTTTTGGGCTCTGTCCACGTGGTGAAGCGCCTGATTACGTATTGAAAGGAACCTTCAAGAAAGGAGGCCGGCTTCCCTGCTGTCCGTCGGGTGGAACACTGTGCACCAACCCCATAGGCGCCACAGGGCTGATCAGGTTGGCGGAAGCGGCACTGCAGGTTACAGGCAAAGCCGGTGCACGACAGGTGGGTGGTGCAAAATTGGCCCTCTCCCATGCCATGGGCGGTGTGGACCAGTTCAACGGGGTGACCATAGTCGGATCGAAGCTGTAAAGGAGGAAAGAAATGTCAAAAGAAGAACACAGAATCGTCAAGGGCCAGGTCATGGTCCCCTATGAACTCGCCTTGGGCAGGACCTGGTGCTATTTTTTTGATTGCCTGAAGGAAGAAAAAATAATGGGCAAAAAATGCCGGAAGTGTTCAAGGGTACTTGTTCCCCCCAGGAGCTTCTGTCCGCGCTGTTTTGAGGATATGGAAGAATGGGTCGAAGTAAGCCAGGAAGGCGTGGTGGAAACCTGGGTTTATGTAAACATGCCCTTCTTCGCCCAGGAGCTTAAGATCCCCTTTATCTCTGCCCAGATTCGTCTGGATGGCAGTGACAGCGGCTTCATACATCAAATCGCCGGAATCGACCTCTCCGACTTTGACAAGGTCAGGGAAAGAGTGAAACTGGGCGACCGGGTGAGGGCGGTCTGGAGCACGGAGAAAAAGGGGAACATTCTTGATATTGCCTATTTCGAACCGGTGAAATGAGGAGGGTAAAACATGGCAAAGGAATACAGAACCATAAGAAATGATGTGTCCCTGCCCTATCAGTGGGCCTTGGGCAAGACATGGACCAGGTTTTTCGATGGTTTGAAGGAAGAAAAAATATGGGGAACCAAATGCACTCATTGCAGCAGGGTTTATGTCCCGGCGAGGACATTCTGTCCCGAATGCTTCACGGACAGGACGGAGTGGGTCCCCGTGAAGCCGGAAGGGAAAATTGTCTCCTGGACCCTCGTGAAGGCAAAGTACCACGGACAGGTCAAGCCTCCTCCCTATATCATCGCCTTGATTCAGCTATCCGGGACAGATTGCGGATTTCATCATTTCATCAGCGGCGTTGAAACGGAGAACATTAAAAAGCTAAGACAGAAACTGAAGAAAGGAGCAAAAGTAAAGGCCGTTTGGAATCCCGAAAAAAAGGCGGACATTTACGACATTGCCTACTTTGCGCCAGTCAAGTAGCGCTGTGAGTTTTAGTGTTTAAACAATCTAAGAAGACCAGAAAAAGGAGGGAATGACTATGTCGTCTGTCGACTGGAAAGATCTTTACAATAAGAAATTATGTAAAGCCGAAGAAGCGGCCCGCGCCGTGAGAAGCGGAGACCGGATTATGAATCCCCTCTGCCTCGGCCAACCCACGAATCTGATCATGGACGCCATTGCGGACCGCAAGGATGAGGTGAAGGACTGCGAGTTCAATGCCCTTCTGACCTTGCGGCCGTATAAGCTATTCAAGCCCGAATACCGGGGCAGCTTCAGGATCAATGCGGGGTTCCTGGGGACGGCCAATGTAAGGTCCTGCTTCCCTGTAAGCGAAAGCTATGGGCGCTATGTACCGGTCAGTTCCTTCTCGACCTCCAAGCAATATTCCTACTATCGGAGGCCTGATGTCGTTGTCCTGATGGTAACCCCTCCGGACAAAGACGGCTTTGTAAACCTGGGGCCGGACCTCTTTTATACCCGTTCCATGATCGAAGGCCTCCAGACGAGTAGAGGCATCATTGGCGGCGCCCGTGTGGTCATCGCTGAGGAGAATGACCAGTACCCGCCTGCCTTCGGATACACCAAGCTCCATGTATCCAAGCTGACCCATATTGTTCAGAATTCTGCGAAACTGCCGGCACCCCCTCCGCCCACTCCAACGGAAGCCCACAACAAGATTGCAGAGAATGTTGTGAATCTCCTTCGGGACCGCGACACCATCCAGATCGGCATCGGCGCCCTCCCCATGGTGGTATCGGACCTTATCGTCAAGTCCGACCTCAAAGACATCGGCGTTCTCACGGAGATGCTGCCAACGGGAGCTCCCCAGTGGGTGGAAAAAGGCATCTGCACAGGCAAATACAAGAAGTTCAGACCCGGGGAGATCAACTGCACCTTCATGGGTCCCTCTGCGGAACTCTATGAGTTTATCCAGAAGAATGAGTTTGTAAAATTCTTTCCCAGCAACATAACCAACCATCCCGCCAACCTCGGCGCCGAAGACCAGCTTGTGGGCATCAACGGGGTACTTGAAATCGACCTTGCCGGTCAGATAGCGTCATTGACCTGCGGAGAGAGGATCTTCAGCGGGTATGGCGGTCAGATCGATTTTGCCATGGCCTGCCGCATGTCGGAATTTGGGCGGATGATCATTGCCACAGAATCAGTTGGAAGGGATGAGAATCGCAATCCCATCACTCGTATCGTGAAGCACCTGCAGCCCGGTAGCCTGGTGAACATCCCTGCCCATCTCGTGGATTACGTGGTCACGGAAAACGGCATTGCAGGTCCTCTGGAAGGAATGTCGGTGACTGAACGTGCCGAAGCGCTGATTAAAGTCGCACATCCAAAGTTCCAGGAGGAATTGGTCAAGGCTTCCAAGGAAAGAGGTATATTTCAGTAAAACAATAAAACTCGATTGAAAGAAGGGAGAAACAATTAAAGGTTATCTCCCTTCTTCGTTCTGAAAATTGTTTTCTTTCAAAGAACCGAGATTCGTCGCGTCATTGAGAGGAGAAAACAGTGCAGGAATTCACTGCTGAGCAGAAAATGCTACGGGATACCATTGCCAATTTTGCCGAGAAGGAAGTTGCACCCCTTGCCTACGAGATCGACCGCGATGAGCGTTTCCCCGCAGAGAGTTTCAAAAGACTTGCAGAACTGGGAGTCCTGGGGATCACCGTTCCTGCTGAATACGGCGGCGCCGGTACAGGATACACCGAGATGTGCATCGTGACGGAGGAGCTTGCCCGATTTTGCGCGTCCACATCGGCGACCTATGCAGATCATGCCGACCTTTGCATCGATAACATCCGTAGAAATGCCACGGACAATCAAAAGAAAAAATACCTGCCTTCCTTGTGCAGCGGCGACAAAATAGGCGGGCTCGCGATGACGGAACCGTCTGCCGGCTCTGATGTTATGTCCATGAGCCTCCGGGCGGAAAGGAAGGGCGGTTTTTACATCCTCAATGGCACGAAGACCTTCATCACTAACGGTCCCGTGGGAGATGTTTTTGTGATCTACGCCAAGACCGCTCCCGAAAAGAAAGCGCAGGGAGTTTCCGCCTTCATTGTGGAAAACGATTTTCCCGGTTTTGAACGGGGCAAGAAATTCGAGAAAATGGGGTGGCGCGGTTCACCAACAGGAGAACTTGTCTTCGAGGATTGCAAGGTACCGGCGGAAAATCTCCTGGGCGAGGAAAACAAAGGCGCCATGGTGCTGATGAGCGGGCTGAATACGGAACGCATCGTTCTCGGGGCCATGTCCCTCGGGATTTCACGAGGGGCTTACGAATGCGCTTTGAAATATGCAAAAGAGCGCGTTCAGTTCGGTAAGCCCATCGCTGCCTTTCAACTGATCCAGGCCAAACTCGCGGATATGGCCATGGAGATAGAGCTTTCGCACCTGATTACTTATAAAGGGGCAGCCATGGCGGACCGGGGGCTGCATCGTGAATTGAACCTTGTAGCCGCTTATGCCAAACTTTATACCTCGGAAGCGGCTATGCGCGTGACGACGGAAGCTGTGCAGGTCCTTGGCGGGTACGGTTACATGAAGGAATTTCCCGTGGAGAGGATGATGCGGGATGCAAAACTCCAGACCATCGGGGGTGGGACATCCGAGATACAACGCATCATCATCGCACGTGAGATCCTCAAGGATTAGAAATTGTAACACCGAAGAGCATCTATAAAGAGGGAATAAATCTTTCTCACCTTCCCGGCGCTCTCTGAGATCATTCCTGAAACATTAAATAACCTGGAATAGTTAAATAGGAAGCCAAAAATTTTTGATGGAGCGGCTTTCGTTCGGTAATCAGCAAACCTGAAAAATCAAATTCGAATGGTGATGAAAACTGCTAACACCTATAATCATGTTATCCGGCGGCCTGACCCCAAAGGAGGCAATGCCTGAGATCCTTCAATACCTCATGAACGTGTCGCCGACTGGTCATTATCTGGAGTTTGCCACAGCCGTGTTATTCCGGGAGGCAGGAATAATTGCGGTCCGGCCGAAACTGGCCGCCGTGGCAATCATAGGGACAGTCCTTTTTGCAGGCGCTATTCTTCATTTCCGGGCGACGTTTAGATAAATCCGGGCAATTTAGTTTTATAACAGCATCGCAAGCTATTTAAAACCGGCGAAACTTGACACGCCTATTTTGCGTAGCAGGGTTATATATGGACCTTTTACGAGGTTACAACTGTTTTTTAATCACCTGACAGGGTTTTGTCTTCCATCGCTGGTGAATCCAAAGCCATTGGTCCGGGTATTGTCTTACCATGTCCTCAATGATCTTTGTATATTTCTGAGTGTTGAATAATACATTCATAGCCCGCCCGTTGTTTGCTGAGGTCTTGACTATATCGCCTATTATTAGCCTGTATCTGCCGTCAGCCAGGCTGATCATAAACAGGGGCAACACAGGCGCCCCCGTGTGCAACGCAATGCGCGCCAAACCGCTCGTCGTACAGGCGGGCCTGCTGAAAAAATCAACAAACACGCCCTCTCGCCATGCAATATTCTGATCAATCAAGAAAAGAACTATCTCGTTATTTCTTAATGAGTAAAGGATATGTCTCATAGCATTTTCCTTTGATAAAGATGAAACCCCTGCAGACGCCCTCACCCAGGTTACAAAATTTTCAATGACGGGACTGTCAAATTTGCGATAGATAATTATCAATGGCTTTAAAATCAAAGCAACAATTGCAGCAGCCAGTTCCCAGTTTCCGAAGTGAGCGCTGAAGAGTAATATCCCTTTATTCAATTTCAGCGCTTCTCTAAGATTTTCCAGTCCTTCTATGTCCACGCACTCGGCTAAATATTCCTTCGACAGGAAGGGGATATCTGCAAATTCCGCAGCAAGAGCGCCAAGATTTCTGTACACATTCTTAGCAATCTTTTCTATATCGCGCATATTTTTTTCGGGGAATGCACAACTAAGATTATGCAGGGTTATAAGCCGCTGTTTTTGGACAAGATAGTAAAAAATCAGGCAGAGAGCTGAAAATATATTTTTGCGAATGCCTTTGGGAATAAATCTAAAAAAGGCGATACTTGCCCGCGTGGATTTTGATTGAATAATTGTGTCGAATCTCAATGTTATTTTTCCCGGAAGAGAAGACCTTTATTGATAAGAACTTACTTTTTGGCAGATGGACTATAAAAAAAACGGCCTTGTGTGTCAATGAAATAATGACCACAAAATATGGGGTGCGTTGCCGATCATTGTGCGAGTGATGTATCGCGTCGGCTGTTTTTTTGATAAATCGGCTCATCTTTTTGTTGATTTACCTGCCACGAAGGCCCTTTTTAGCGGCATTCAGGCAGACCTATCCTGCATGCCTCAAATTAGCTTCGCTGATTCTTCGAATTCTCAAAGCGTTATGACTGGATGTATTCGTCCCAGGAGTATTCAGGATCCCGATAAAGGTGATCGTCTTTGATGGGGAGTTGACAACAGACGTCATCCATGATGTATGGGGCAGCCGGCCTGCGTCTGCATTATCTGGCGAGATAAAAGATACGATCTGAGACTTACTTTTTCAATTGACCTTCTCCCCAAAATCCGAACTGATTTCAGGGGGCTGTCAGTATCCTTGTTTGACCCGGGTGTGCTTATCAAAAATAATTTCACTCTGTGCTTACGAAATTCTTCCTATTCCGGAGAATTTACATGGATCGGGAAGCCGGAAATGGTATGCCCTTCGCATTGGGTTGATATGTTTCAGATAATCTTCTTTGAAATATCAGTGTCAAGGCTGAATTTCTTATATTATTTAAATTATTCATGAATTCTTCTGCCTAAAATTCATGCAAAGAGCTTAAAATCATCGATAATCGACGGTTTTTATGATTCATCAACATGATCATCAACAATCTTATCAACAAGTTTGTTAATCCCTGTTGCGGGCGCTCTCCGATGGTGCGTCATTGCTTGTTTCCAGCAATGGCCTCTCCCGTAATGACCGCCTGCAGAGGAAAGCCGAGCTACGTTTCTGCCTGTAGAGAATTCACGCCGCTTTCAGAGCGACGTTGCGGCCAAGGCAGGCTCCGCAAGGATCCGCAGCAAGCATCCCCGAAGATCCTTATCAGTTAAGGCCTTCATGCATCTCCGGTTGAAAATCATACGGATGAACGAAATGGAACAACGAGACTATAGAAATTCATAAATAAACATTCTATCTGGAATTGAAGATAATCGGAGAGCATTAATTGTGTGTGGCGGGTTTTTCGTGATGGATCATCCAACACTGAGGATCATCCGCGAAGAGATCACGGGCGCCTCGAGATTTTGAATAGGCGTATGCCACGGCCCGGCAGCCACGGCAGGACGGCCAGAGAGAGCATTTCCCGCATTCCCCCTCATAACTTTCTCTTTGCCTGAGACGCCAGAGGACTTTGGAGGTGGACCAGATCTGCCGCAGGGAGGTTTTGCGCAGGTTGCCTATCTTGAGCCCGATGCGGCGGCAGGGCATGACAGACCCGTCACTGCTAATGGTTACTCCTGAGAAACCGGCGCTGCAGCCCGAAAGGGCCAGTTCGCTTTCCGGTGAAGGCTTGAATCCCGAAAGGACTCCGGCCAAAGGATCCCCGGAGGCGACTTCGAAGGATGGCCTGTCTAATGCGAGCGCTCGTTGGTAGCCAGTCTTGATCTCCTGAGCGGTAAGCAGGTTGTCCAATAGGTTTTCACCGCTTCCGCAGGGAACCAGGCGGGAAAAGCCGATGCCGGAGAAGCCCGCGGCTTCTGCTATCTTTGCTGTTTCTTCGATGCTGTCGATGTTGAGGCGGGAGAGGGTCATATTGGCGCTTACGCAATTCCCCGCATCGATGAGAAGGCGGGCGCCTTTAGCCGCAGCGGCAAAGCTTCCGGCACCTCTGATGCCATCGTGTATTTCGGGAGGGCCTTCAAGACTGACCTGGATGTCCGCTATACCGAGGGCTGACGCCTTTCGTGCGTCTTCTTTAGTGATCAGACAGCCGTTGGTCAGAATAGCAACCTTGTGGCCGCTCTGTCGGGCATGGGTGATTACATCCCACAGCCCTTTATAGAGAAAAGGCTCGCCACCGGTAAAATGAATCGACGAGGACAGAGATATATCGTACTCCTCTTCCCAGGCCTCCAACATCTCTGTGGCCCCGTCGATATGCTGCTTCAATTCATCAATGGACATTTCTCGAGGTTTTCTCCGCTGCTGATAGCAATGCCGGCATCGGAGATTGCAACGCTCGGTGAGATGCCACTGGACGAAAAAATCAAATGTCTTTGTCGCCGGACCGGCAACTATTTGCCTTTTCACTTCTTTCAACTGTAGCATAACTTACCAGACTCCGCAGACCTCATGTACAACCAGAACTTTTCTTCTTCGCGTTTGGCTCGTTTGCTCAGTTCGTTCCTTTTTAGGGTCCTCATCCTTTTTCACCTCCTTTCATATTTTTCTTAAGCCTGGGGATACAAACTCCTAAATGATCAGTACCGATCATTAATAGGATCATCTTTGAAAAATTACATAAGACCGTTAGTCTTGTCAGTGCCGCCCCGTGGGGGGTAACACCAAGCATGAAAATAAACTTTGCTACATTCCCCCCTTTCGAAAAGCTGGATAGAGAGGGATTTTGCATAGTGGAACAAATCCCCCCAGCCCCCTTTAACAAAGGGGGTGAGAGAGACAAAATTATTTTCTCAGTAATGACAGACTTTTTACAAGTTTGTCAAAGAGAGCGCTTCTATACAATCAGGGAAACCCTCACTTGTTTTTGCCAAATATCTTAGTAGTCTTCAAGATCACCCGCGCCGGAGCGCCGTCAGAATCCAGGATCTTTATGGGAAGACATATCATGTCGTAAAGGCCGGGCAGAGCCCCGGTGAGATCAAGCCCTTCAATGATGAGAATCCCTGCGCCCAGTAACATTCTATGAACGTCGGGGCCATTTTCTTTGTATCCGCCGACGGAAAGATAATCCACGCCAAGGGTCTTGATGCCGCGGGTGACAAGAAATTCTGCCGCACCCTTTTCCATGTAAACGAAGTCTTCGCTAAAAGTATCTCTATAAAGTATTTTCTTTATCGAGTTTCGTGTTCTCAAAAGGATCCTCTCACCCTTCTTAATTCGGTGTCCTGCAAGCTCCTTTTCTTTTATGGTATCGGCGTCTGCAATCTCGATGATCCTCGCAGGGCCTATAAGCGAATCGATCAATATCTGGTCAACACCCTTTGCGCCCTTGATAAAATGTATCGGGGCATCGACATGGGTGCCGGAATGAGCGCCCATCGTTATCTTTGAAAGGTTGACCGTATCGCCTTTGTCCATCTCGCACACACGCTCGATGGAAACAGGAGGGTCGCCCGGCCAGTGCATCATATTGGATTTCAAGGTGAGGGAAACATCGATCCATTTATTGTCATTCATCGTATTATAAACTCTCCTTCTCTGCTTTGTCCGATCAATCGCGCTCGAGATGGCGCAAACCGCCTCTCCCGGCAACAATGACATCCGTGGCAATACCTATAAACAGCCCGTGTTCTACAACCCCCGCACGCGCCTTCAAATCGGCAGCCAGTTTAGCGGGATCGCTTATCGGACCAAAATTGGCGTCGAGAATGATGTTACCCTGGTCGGTTTTGAAAAGTTTTCCATCGCTATTTCTTCTTGGCTTTACTTCAGCCCCAAGTTTTTCCAGGGGGAAAATATGCGCCTTCCACCCGAAGGGAGCCACTTCAATGGGAACGGCGCACTTCGTGCCGAGTACGGATGACATCTTCGATTCATCCACGATGATAATCTCACAAAGGCTCGCCTGGGCGACGATCTTCTCTCTCAACAGGGCGCCGCCGCCGCCTTTTATGAGGTTAAGATGGTCATCCACCTCATCGGCTCCGTCAATAGTAAGATCGATGACGGAGTTTCTGTTCAGGGTAGTAATCGGAATCCCCAGTTTCCGCGCATCCTCGAATACCTTCCGGGAACAGGGCACACCGCGTATGTTTTGCAGCGCTCCTGAACGGATCAGCTCTGCAATTCGTTTGACGGCGAAGAGAGCCGTGCTTCCATGACCTAAGCCCACGATCATGCCCGATTGCACAAATTCGACGGCCCGGCGGGCAGCCTGCTCTTTCAGTTTTGCGGTATTAGCTCCCACTCCTGCACTCCTCCTTCCTTTTCGAGGCTGTGTACACTGGTTCATAAATTCGGTTACGTATTTTATGCCACAGTTCGGAAATTTCCACGTACTATTGTCATTTCGGTGAGCCGAAGCCCTAAGCATCGCGAAGGGGCAGCGAGAAATCTTAGTAGAGGGGGTAACACTAAAAGATATCTCCCTTCGGTCGATATGACACCTTAATAATGAAATGATGTACTAAGCATAGCAAAACCATTAACGGTATAGCCATAAACGCCATCAAAACTCTTTTCATTTTACACCTTCCTTTACGGCCGGGCTGCATGGGATTTCCCCGCACAGTGCGGCGCTTCATACCGGTTTGCCGTGTAGCGACACATCCTTTTCGTCTGCCGTGGAGATTGAGGGCGTCAGCCAGTTCCGGCCGTCCCGCGCGATAAGAATCGCCGCAGGTTCGACGACCCAGCTCCCGGCGGCATAGTTGGGGAAATCGTGAGGCGCAGACAACTCCCATGCCTCCAGAATCGGGGTAATGATGGACCAGGCCGCTTCGATCTGATCGGCACGCTTGAAGAGCGTACCGTCTCCCAGCATTACGTCCACGAGCAGCGTTTCATAAGCCTCCGGCGGCTTGACCCTGAAGGCTTCCCTGTAAAAGAAATGCATATCGACGGGGCTCAGGTGTATTTGCAGCCCGGGCCGCTTTGCCTGGAAACGCAGGAGGATTCCCTCGTCCGGCTGAATGCGTAACATGAGGCGATTGGCCTGGAAGTCCCGGATAGCCGTGGCCGGAAACGACTGATGGGGCACGGGTCTGAACTGTATTGAGACCTCCGATATACGGACCGGGAGCCTCTTCCCGGTGCGTAGATAAAAAGGAACATCCTGCCAGCGCCAGTTGTCGACGAAAAACCTGGCAGCCGCAAAGGTCTCTATCGCTGAATCGGGTTTCACTCCCGGCTCATCACGGTATGCCGGGACATGCTCCCCTTCGATCCATCCGGCGCCATACTGCCCGCGTGCGGCATTTTCGTGGACATGCTCCGGAAGAATGGGGCGGATGGCGTGGAGCACATCGGTCTGCTTGTTGCGAACCTCATCAGCGTCGAAGGAAACCGGCGGCTCCATGGCTATCATACAGAGAATCTGAATGAGATGGTTCTGGATCATGTCTCTGAGGGCACCCGTCTTATCGTAATAGGCCCCTCTGTGCTCGATCCCCACCTGCTCCGCCACTGTAATCTGGACATTGTCGATGTATCGGCGATCCCATATCGGCTCGAAGAGGGCATTTGCAAAGCGGAAGGCCAGGATGTTCTGCACAGTTTCCTTTCCCAGATAATGGTCGATGCGGAAAATCTGTGATTCATCAAATGCTGTAGTAAGAATCTTGTTCAGGGCCCTGGCGGAGGCGAGATCCCGCCCGAAGGGCTTTTCCACTACGATACGGGCATTCTCGCAATCCCGGGCAAGTCCGGCTATTCCCAGTTGCCTGGGGATGACCTCGATCATCTTGGGAGGCGTGGCCAGGTAATAAACCCTGATGGCTTCGGTGTTCCACCGCCGGTCCAATTCCGCGAGGTGCATTGCCAGGGCAGCATAACTCTCGGGATCGGTAAAATCGGCCACCCGGTAAGTTAGAGACGGGGCGAAACTTTGCCATAATGCGTCATCAGGCTTGTCCTGGCGGGAGAACTGATCAACGCCTCCCCGGAGATGCTGTCGAAATTCATCGTCACTCATATTCTTGAGGTCCATTCCGATGATGGCGAAGCGCTCCGGTAGCCACTGATCTCTATAGAGGCTGTAAAGCGCGGGGACCAGCTTGCGCCATGTCAGGTCGCCCCCGGCGCCGAAGATGACGATGGCCACGGGATTTCCGGTCGTTAACTTTTCCATGAATCAGTCCTCCTCCCACTTCGTATGGAAGACGCCTTTTTCATCGACCCGTTCATAGGTATGTGCTCCGAAATAGTCACGCTGGGCCTGGATGAGGCTTGTCGGCATCCAGGCGCTTCTGTAGCTGTCGAAATAGGCCAGGGCAGCCATCATCCCTGAAGCCGGGATTCCAAGGTTCGCCGCGGAGCAGACCATTCCCCTCAGGTCGTGCTGGCATGCCGCCACTTGCTGTCCCAGACGGGGATCCATAAACAGATTGGGGAGATCAGGGCGGTTTTGGTAACCCGCGCGGATATCCTCCAGCACGGCCGCGCGGATGATGCAGCCCCCCCGCCAGATTCGCGCCACGTCAGCCAGGTTCAGATTGTAACCGTAGGCGTCCGAGGCTTTCCGGAGGATGGCCATTCCCTGGGCGTAGGTGATGATGAAGGCGGCCTGAAGAGCCCTTTCCAGGCCGCCGATGAATATCTCCCGTTTTCCCTGGAAAGCAACGGATGGGCCTGTTAAAGCCCGGCTTGCCGCTTCCCTTTCCGCTTTGTAGCCTGAGAGGTCGCGCGTGGAGACAGCGGCATCAACTATGGGAACAGGGACCTGAAGGTCCATGGCTGTCTGGGACGTCCATTTTCCGGTCCCCTTCTGACGGGCCTCATCAAGGATGACGTCAATGAGCCGCTTTCCTGTCTTTTCATCCACATGGCGGAAGATATGGGCGGTGATCTCCAGAAGGTAGGAATGAAAAGATCCTTCATTCCAGCTCTCATATACCCCGGCCAGTTCATCGTCCGTAAGGCCAATTCCCCGCTTCATCAGGTCATAGGTTTCGGCGATGAGTTCCATGAGGCCGTATTCAATGCCGTTGTGGACCATCTTGACGAAGTGTCCCGCCGAGCCCGGCCCCAGGTATGCCACACAGGGTTCCTCCTGGACGCGGGCGGCGACTGCCTCGAACAGAGGCCGCACCCTTTCATAGGCCTCCGGCTGCCCGCTGGGCATGATGCTCGGGCCGTGGCGGGCTCCATGCTCTCCACCGGAGACGCCCACGCCGAGAAGCCGGATCCCCGCTCTTGCCAGAGTCTTTTGCCTCAGGTTGGTATCGGTGAAGTGGGAATTGCCGCAATCGATAAGGATATCGTTCGCCTTCAGATAGGGGAGGAGGTCCCTGATGACATCATCAACAGGGGGGCCTGCAGGGACGAGCATGATGATGGCCCGCGGCGATTTCAGGAGATTCAGGTATTCTTCGATGTTTTTCGTTCCCCGGATGTTCCTGCCTGCGGATTCCGCGGCGAGAGACTTGACCTTTGCCGGGTCTTTGTCGAAACCCGCTACTGCATAACCATGATCGGCCATGTTCAGCAGCAGGTTGCGCCCCATGACACCGAGGCCGACCAGACCTATTTCATACCTTTGTCCACTCATTGTTTTCTCTCCATCCCTCCATCGGAGTGTTCACTAAGCCGGTCGCTGCCGCACCTCCCTGAAAAAAGCGACGCACCTGACATTTTCTCGGAAAATACTTCTGTCCTGCACGCATACGTTAACTTTGCAGATTGGTGCAGCATGGAATCCTGCACCTGTATGAACAGCGTCTGCCAGTGTGTAAGGATCAATATAGACTTATTTTAAAAAAATAAAAATAGATAAATTCGCGAAGTGTTACGTGGTATATAGAGGACATGTGGTGATCCTGTCTCAAATTGCTGTTTGAAAGATGGATCGAGATCGTCGTAATCAGTTTCTTTTTTTTGTGCTATAATAACAAAAGATGCAGAAGAAATTTAATGAATGATGGAAAAGTCCGAGTCACCCTTGAATATTCTGATTGTTGATGATGAGCTGAACATTAGAAAGACTCTGTCGGTCTGTCTTGAGACGGAAGGACATCGTGTGGTTGCGGTCAGTAATTACGACGATGCCCTTTCTGAAAACGCCCGCCGTTCTTTTGACGTAGCTTTTGTGGATCTGCGTCTCGGGACAAAAAGCGGCCTCGATCTCATCCCTGCGCTTCTTTCCGGGTCGCCGTGGCTGAAGATAATCGTCATCACAGCCTATGCATCAATCGATACGGCCGTACAAGCAATAAAGCGGGGCGCTTCGGATTATATCCCGAAACCCTTCACGCCGTCACAGGTCATACTTTGCGTAGGGAAGGTTGCAGAGGTCCGTTCCCTCGAGCAGCGTGTTGACGCCCTCCAGGCGGATCTGAGCCGCATCAACCCCGAAGTGGACCTCAACACTACAAGTCCCATCATGCAGCGGGCTATCGAACTTGCAAAGCAGGTGGCCCCGACGGATGCCATCATCCTTCTTACGGGAGAGAACGGAACGGGGAAAAGCGTTCTTGCCCGGGCAATCCACGGATGGAGCAAGCGGGCAAATAAGCCTTTCGCAGAGATCTCATGCCCCGCACTTTCCGCGGAGCTTCTGGAGAGTGAGCTTTTCGGGCACGTGAAAGGGGCCTTTACAGGCGCTGTGCGAGATCATCTGGGCCGAATCGCCTTCTGTGAAGGAGGGACGCTATTCCTCGACGAGATCGGTGATCTTCCGCTGTCGGTTCAGCCGAAGCTTTTAAGGTTCATCCAGGAAAGGGAATACGAACGTCTCGGCGATCATGTGACCCGGAAGGCGGATGTCCGCCTGATTGCGGCGACCAACATGGACCTCGAGGAAGCCTCCAGGAATAATCGTTTCCGCGAAGACCTCTTCTATCGGCTGAATGTTATCCAGATAGAGATCCCGCCTCTCCGGGAAAGGCCAGATGATATCTTAGGCCTCGCCCGGAGACTGCTTATCTTTTTCGGAAGAAGTCATCATTGCGCTCATCAGCGCTTCAGCGACGATGCGCTGCAGGTGCTCCGCCGTTATCCCTGGCCGGGAAATGTGCGTGAGCTGCGAAATGTAATCGAACGAGCGTCAATACTCTGTAAGACAGAGCCGGTAGGAATCGAATATCTGCCGGAAAAGCTGCTGACTGCCGAAGACTGTCCCAAGCCCGGAGATCATGTTTCTCTCGACAAAATAGAGGAGATGCACATCCGGCGCGTCCTCGCTTCAGCGAAATCATTGCAGGAAGCCGCCGATATCCTCGGCGTTGATCAGGCAACCCTCTGGCGGCGGCGCAAACGTTATAACATCTGAAGAGACACACCTCTCTCCCCCATTTCCCCTCCTGAGACAAATTGCACTTTGCAAGACATGTATTGCCTTCTTCTTGCTAAGTGCAAGGCAAAGCGAATTACGCAAATCTATAAGCGTTGATTTTATTGCATTTCTCTCTGGCACACCGGTTGCTTTAACACAGTGACACGAGGAGAGAAACTATGTTTAGTTTAAGACAGAAGTTATTTCTTGGATTCGGCGGCCTGTTGCTGATTATCGCATTGACCGGTATTCAAAGCATCAGTAAAGTCACATATCTTGGTGATGCAATAGATGTCATTCTCAGAGAGAATTATCGAAGCGTGCTCGCCTGTCAGAACATGAAAGAATCCCTGGAAAGAATGGACAGCGGGGCACTTTTTATCCTTTCCGGTTATGAAAAGGAGGGAAGGGAAGCCATTGACGGGAACCTTCCGGAGTTTGAGAAGGCGCTGCTGATCGAATTGAATAATATCACTGTCCCGGGCGAAGGCGAGAAGGCCGCCCACCTGAGCGAACTTTTTGCAAAATATAAGGCCACGATCCTGGGCATGGAAGATCGAATCATCCCACATGAAACGCGGCGGGACATTTATTTCAATAAACTGTTTCCATTGTTTCGGGATATAAAGGGAACGGCTGATCAGATCCTCAACATGAATCAGAAGAACATGTACGAGGCCAACGAAATTGCGCGCCACAAGGCAACTAAGGCTCGTGAGCAAATGTATTTTCTCCTGATTCTTGGCGCTGTCTTGGCGATCGCCTACGTATTCTTAATTGGCAAATGGATCCTCCGCCCGATTGAACGTTTGACGCAGTCTGCTGAGGAGATCAAACGGGGTAATCTTGATCTCATAGTGAAGACCGATACCCGTGATGAAATAGGGCGTCTTTCGGAGGCATTCAACGCGATGGCTGCAAGTCTTCGGGAAGTCCGCCGCAGCGATGAAGCAAAACTTGTCAGGATTCAGCACTCGACACAGCAGACATTCGATAATCTTCCGGATGCCGTGGCAATTCTCGACTTGGAGGGAAAGGTGGAGATGGCAACGGAAACAGCCGGAAATATCTTCGGACTGAAGCGCAACATCCGGATTGAAAGCATACCTTTCAGATGGATAACCGATCTATACAGAAATGCCCTTAAAGAAGGCGATCACGCCTCGTCGAAAGAAGACGCGACAGCTGTTGTACAGCACTTCGTCAACGCGGAGGAGCATTTCTTCCGGCCGATGACCGCCCCTATCTTGAATAATAGAAGGGAACTTATCGGCATAATCCTTATCCTCAAGGACGTCACGGATCAACTGGAGCAAGACGAACTAAAAAAAGGCGTCATTTCCACGGTCTCACATCAGTTGAAAACGCCTCTTACGTCCATTCGCATGGCCATTCATCTCCTCCTCGATGAAAAGGTCGGACCCCTCACTCCCAAGCAGCAAGAACTCTTGATTGCGGCCCGGGAAGATAGCGAGCGCCTTCACAAGATCCTTGATAATCTGCTTGATATCAGCCGTATAGTATCCGGCAAAATGGCTATGGAGTTTCATGCGGTCACGCCTCAGCAAATCATCTCGGAGACTGTTGAATCTTTCCGGGGAGCGGCCCTCGGCTACGGTGTGAAAATTCACACAATACTGCCCGGTGACCTGCCCGAGGTCTGGGCTGATACGATGCGGATCGGGCATGTTTTCGCCAACCTCTTGTCTAATGCCCTGAAGTACACCGCCTCCGGTGACACAGTGACTGTAACCGCACAGGTTGATGAAGAACAGGTTGAGTTCTCCGTTTGTGATACCGGTAAGGGAATACCCGAGCAGTATCTTTCCAGGATCTTCGATCCATTCTTTCGTGTTCCGGGGCAGGAAGCTGATACGGGCACCGGCCTGGGGCTTTCCATAGTCAAAGAAATTGTCGAGGCACACGGAGGATCTGTTACAGTAAAAAGCCGCACTGGTGAAGGAACAACTTTTTCTTTTAAGCTTAGAAGGGCCGATAAAATTGCGGCGGATGCGAGCGACAGGCGATGATTGATCTCGTCTACACAATCGCCGCCGTCATCTTTTTCGTGACTTGTCTTTTTTATGCCAAGCTCTGCGGGAGGCTTTAGGGTATGGCGGAAGTCATCGTTTTTATAATCGGCATGATTCTGGTCGTCTATCTTTTCATGGTTATCCTGCGTCCGGAGAAGTTTTAAACATCCTCTCTATCGGGAAGGGCTGGATTCCGGCCTGTGAGAATATGCCATAATGCCTGTTTTTCATTGAGAGCGATCTATATGTGGCAAAGTCTCTGCTCGGAAATGACGGAGACACATAACATCTGAACTGGTTATCTTATTATGAATATCTATAGCTGGAGCCAATTGGCAGTCTTCATCGGGATTCTCCTGATGCTGACGAAGCCCATTGGGATCTATCTTGTGCAGGTTCTGGACATTGACGGTAAGCCCTTTCTCGGCTCTGCACTTCGTCCGCTCGAAAGGCTGCTTTATCGTCTGTTCGGGCTTGACCCGAAAAAGGAACAGTCCTGGCAGGAGTATACCATCTCCCTCCTTGTCTTCAGTCTGGTAAGTCTCCTATTGACCTATGCCATTCTCCGGCTTCAGCATCTGCTGCCTTTGAACCCCCAGAGGCTTGGACCTGTCAGTGAACACTTGGCCTTCAATACTGCCGCCAGTTTCACAACCAACACAAACTGGCAGAGTTACGGTGGAGAGTCCACGCTTTCGTACTTTTCTCAGATGGTGGGTCTCGTCTTCCATAACTTCACCTCCGCAGCCGTGGGAATAGCCGTGGCCGCCGTCCTCGTAAGAGGTGTCGCCCGACAGTCCACACAAACGATCGGCAATTTCTGGAGTGACCTTGTCCGCGTGAACATTTATCTCCTCCTGCCGATCTCCCTCGTCTATGCCCTTTTTCTGGTTTCCCAGGGCATGATTCAGAATTTCAGGCCTTACGATACGGCACAGCTTGTGGAGGCTTCTGTCATTCAGGTAGCCAAGACGGATGCCGCCGGTCATGAAATCATGGATTCCCATGGAAAGCCTGTCATGGAGGACCGGAAGATTGAAACACAAACGATAGCGCAGGGACCAACCGCATCTCAGGCAGCGATCAAGATGCTGGGAACCAACGGGGGAGGCTTCTTCAATGCCAATGCCTCTCACCCCTTTGAGAACCCGACACCTCTATCCAACTTTTTGCAGATCCTTTCCATATTTCTTATTCCTAGCGGTCTCACGTATTATCTGGGCCGGATGGTCAAAAACCAGCGGCACGGATGGACCGTTTGGGGAGTGATGCTCGCGCTTTTCCTGGCAGGAGTTCTGACATGCTGGTGGTCGGAAGCAGCGGGAAACCCCAGAATGCATGCCCTGGGCGTTGATGCCGCCGGAGGGAATATGGAGGGCAAGGAGGGTCGTTTCGGCATATTCGGCTCTGCCCTCTTCGCCACTGTGACTACGGATGCCTCATGCGGAGCTGTCAACGCTATGCATGATTCCTTCACACCACTGGGCGGCTTGATCCCCCTCTTTAATATGCAATTGGGTGAAGTCATTTTCGGGGGCGTGGGAGCCGGGCTTTACGGGATGCTTGTTTTTGTTATCCTGACTGTGTTTCTGGCGGGACTGATGGTCGGGCGTACTCCCGAGTATCTCGGCAAGAAAATCAACGCCTATGACGTGAAGGCCAGTGTATTATACGTGATGGTGCCCGTTTTTTCCGTCCTTGGATTCACCGCTTGGGCCGGAGTGAGCGAGTGGGGCCTGGCCGGCCTCAATAATGCCGGCCCTCATGGTTTTAGCGAAATACTGTATGCCTTCTCATCTGCCGTGGGCAATAACGGCAGCGCCTTTGCCGGGCTCAGCACCAATACTTACTGGTATAACACGACACTCGGTATTGCCATGCTTCTGGGCCGTTTTTTCATGATCGTCCCGGTGCTGGCCCTCGCCGGCAGCCTGGCGCAAAAGAAGCAGGTTGCTCTGAGCGGCGGCACTTTCCCTGTGTCCGGGGTTCTCTTTGCCCTGCTTGTGCTTGGTACCATTCTCATTGTTGGCGCCCTGACGTTCCTGCCGGTACTTGCGCTCGGTCCCATTGTGGAACATTTCTTAATGGCGGGATCACAAATTCTCTATTGAGGGACAAATCTGATGGCTGTCAAGGCACGTTCTATCTTTGATCGGGAAATTATATCGCAGGCGGTAGTTCACGCCGTGAAGAAAATGAACCCGGTCAACATGATCAAAAATCCGGTCATGTTCGTCACGGAGGCTGGGGCATTCATTGTGAGCGCCGGGCTCTTTTTCCGGCCGGCGACTGAAAATCTTGGTTTCAGCATACAGATCGCCCTGTGGCTCTGGTTCACCGTATACTTCGCCAATTTCGCGGAGGCCATGGCCGAAGGCAGAGGCAGGGCGCAGGCGAATGCTCTCCGGAAGACGCGGACACATACGATAGCCAATCGTATCCGTACCGATGGCTCTCCCGAGAAAGTTCCTGCCGACCAATTGCGAAAGGGAGATATGTTTTTCGTCGCCGCAGGTGAAATAATACCTGCCGACGGAGAAATAACCGAGGGGGTCGCCACGGTTGATGAATCGGCCATTACAGGGGAGTCGGCGCCCGTTATCCGGGAGGCCGGTGGTGACCGAAGCGCTGTCACCGGCGGAACAAAGGTCCTATCGGATTGGATCAGAGTCCGTGTGACGGCAAACCCCGGCGAGAGCTTTTTGGACCGCATGATCGGACTCGTTGAAGGAGCCAGACGCCAGAAGACGCCAAACGA